>JAAIGF010071243.1_pt1 | contig 222718 bp, 221 predicted proteins | sample 6487441 | NCBI WGS metagenome assembly JAAIGF01 (sample SAMN13974129, study PRJNA590717) | phyllosphere metagenome | biome: pepper field; feature: multiple bacterial spot infested pepper fields; material: pepper leaves; isolation source: leaves from pepper fields | host: Capsicum annuum ... | reverse complement strand
TTTTGACAACTTTGTCCTGAATATCATGTCGGCTCTGGCGGCGTATTCTTTCTTCGATAAAAAACCTTCCATTAATACGAATAATGATATCATCGATAAAAGCAGAATTATTAATGCTTAGATCGAACTGACGTTAATTAAGTTTAAAAATTAAACTTATTATCAAAATTGAAAGTATTTAAATCTAAATTTTTATCACTATTAAGTAGAAATACGTAATCTTAAATCTGGTATTTCTACGCTATTATAAAATTTGTATTTGCTGTTACTTTGGGTCGTCAATAAGATATCAATTTTAACAATAATGGCGGTATCCGAAAAGCCAGTAACAGAGTAGGAATTTTAAAACTGAAAAATATATTATCATGGACGAAGAATTGATGGGAACTATTAAAATGTTTGCAGGAACTTTTGCCCCGGCAAACTACATGTTCTGTAACGGCGCGCTTTTAAGCATTGCTCAAAACTCAGCCCTTTATTCAATCATTGGGATAACGTACGGAGGAGATGGCATTTCAACATTTGCTCTGCCTAACCTTAATGGAAGGGCACCTTTTGGCGCAGGAAATTCCGCAACAGGAAAAACAATTAACCTGGGAGAGGCTGCCGGAGTTCCGCAAACCACGCTTTTGGCAATGAATCTTCCAAGTTTTGCCAGCCAGCTGAAAGTAGCCAATACTAATGCCAACAGCATTACCCCTTCAACCAGTTCCGCTATCGCCATCACCGGACAGCCGAACGGAAGAGAATTTGACGCAATTCCGAGCTTTGTAGACGCAGCTCCTGATACCGTAATCGGTACAGGTTCTGTAACATTTGCAGGACAGAATGTTCCGGTAAACACCATGCCTCCTTACCTGGGAATGAATTACATTATCTGCGTTCAGGGGATTTATCCTTCAAGACCTTAATCTTAATTTTCATCTAATTAATAATTTAAAAAAGTATTATCATGGACGAAGAACTATTAGGAACCATAAAAATGTTTGCAGGCAATTTCGCACCTAGAGGCTATATGTTTTGCAACGGTGCGCTACTAAACATCAACCAGAATACTGCACTTTTTTCTCTTTTGGGAAATACCTATGGCGGAGACGGAAGAACTACGTTTGCCCTGCCTAACCTTAATGGACGGGCTCCTTTCGGCGCAGGAAATTCCGCAACAGGAAAGAGTATTAACCTGGGAGAGGCTGCGGGAGTTCCGCAAACCACGCTTTTGGCAATAAATCTTCCAAGTTTTGCCAGCCAGCTGAAAGTGGCCAATACCAATGCCAACAGCATTACCCCTTCAACCAGTTCCGCTATCGCCATCACCGGACAGCCGAACGGAAGAGAATTTGACGCAATTCCGAGTTTTGTGGACGCAGCTCCTGATACCGTAATCGGTACAGGTTCGGTAACATTTGCAGGACAGAATGTTCCGGTAAACACGATGCCGCCTTACCTGGGAATGAATTACATTATCTGTGTTCAGGGGATTTATCCTTCAAGACCGTAACTTTAAAAATTAGATTAATTAAAATTTTATCATCATGGACGAAGAACTATTAGGAACCATAAAAATGTTTGCAGGTAATTTTGCACCTAAAGGGTATATGCTCTGCAACGGTGCTATTTTAAGCATTGCTCAAAATACAGCTCTTTTTTCACTATTAGGAACAACCTATGGGGGAGACGGAAAAACAACATTTGCTTTACCGAACCTTAACGGACGTGCTCCGTTCGGCGCAGGAAATTCAGCAACAGGAAAAACGATTAACCTGGGAGAGGCTGCAGGAGTTCCGCAAACTACTCTGTTGATGAGTAATCTTCCAAGTTTTGCCAGCCAGCTGAAAGTGGCCAATACCAATGCCAACAGCATTACCCCCTCTTCCAATTCCGCTATTGCCATCACCGGACAGCCAAACGGAAGAGAATTTACCCCAATTCCAAGCTTTGTAGACGCAGCTCCAGATACAGTAATCGGTTTTGGTTCGGTAACCTTTACAGGACAGAATATTCCGGTAAACACCATGCCTCCTTATCTGGGAATGAACTATATCATTTGTACGGTGGGAATTTTTCCTTCGAGACCTTAAACATACAACAACCTAAATAATTAAAACAATGAAAAGCACTACTATTTTTGCAATCTGTAGCCTGCTCATTTCTACTTTTTCATTTGCGCAAACTACAGCGAAGTTTGAAACCGAATCTGTGGCATCCACAAGTTTTACAGATAACGGTGTTATCTTCAATATAATCTCGAATGTTGGAACATTTGATATTTATTCTTTAACAAACGGCGGTTGGGACGGAGCTGCTAAAGACAACAGATTTATAGACAATACAGGTACCGCTACCACAGCATATGTAAATGCTTCTTTCAGTATAAAAACAACTTCAAACTTGTTTAAGGCAAACAAGTTTTGGATATATACTGCCAACGGATTCAGTAATCAGAACAGTACAGGGACACTTACTATAACAGGAAGTCTTTCCGGAGTAACCAAATTCACCCAGACTAAAACCACAGGCTTCGCAACTTCAATAGGTGCTACCAACGGATACGCTCTGGTTGACCTGACAAACCTTAACGGTCAGAATTACTCTAATATCGTTATTGATCAGCTTACCTTAACTCTTGGCGGGGATTATCGTTATATGGCGGTTGATGCCTTTACCTGGGTAAAAGACACCGGAATTGTTCTTTCTGCGAATGATGTAAAAGCTTCAAAGAAAGAAACAGGCATTTATCCTAACCCTACGAACGGACCGATCACCATTAAAACTGCCAATAGCGGAAAATACGAAGTGTACAGCCAGTCCGGACAATTGGTAAAGACCATTGAAGCACAGAAAGGCGTGAATGAAGCCGATCTTTCATCGCTTCCAAAAGGAGTTTATACTGTAAAATCTTCTTTAGAATCTTATAAGATCATCAAAAATTAATAATGATCTACTCTGATCTTAAAAAACGAATAACCATGAAAACCTTTTGATATCCAGAAAGATTCTAATTACATAAATGAGATGACAATAAATCCCCTGCCTGCAGGGGATTTATTTTTGCAGACCTATACATTACATTTTACAAGCACTTTACTACTTGTATCTCGTCGCCAACCAGATTAAAACAGGAAGTAATAAACGTACAAATGTCTGTGACCCAAAAGGACTCATTAATACAACAAACAGGGAATTAAAATATTTAAATTTATTAAATGTTATCTAAAAATCCCTTACATATGAAATTAACTATCAATTAAATTATTAATAATCAGATATTTAAATTCTAAATTTTAATTTAAATTATACTTCATTAAATTTTTAATCACTAATATTAGAAATATTTATTTATAATTTACTGAATTACATACTTGTGCATTATGAATATTTACCGTTACTTTGGAATGTTAAAAAAATGCTAATTTTTAGTTACAACGCTATTGTCCGAATCTCCGGACAGAGCATTTAAAAACAATAAAATGGTCTCTTCAAAACATAAATTTAACCTAAATATTTTAAAATTATGAGAAACACAACTCTACTTTTTATCTGGAGCCTTTTAATTTCCGGCTTCGCCTCTGCACAAACGAGCACCGAGCAGTTTGAAACCGAAACGGCCGGCAACACCAGCTTCACAGACAACGGGGTTATTTTCAACATCCTGTCCACAGTATCCTCCTATAGCATCAATTCCGTAACATCAGCCGGATGGAATGGTACTGCAGGGAGCGACCGCTTTATCGACAATACCGGAACGTCTTCTTCACAGTTTGCCAGTTCGTCTCTGGCCATTAAAACCACATCCAACCTGTTTAAAGTGAACAGATTCTGGGTATATCTGGGTGATGCTAACAATGCTTTGGGCAGTGCAGGAACAGTTACAGTTACAGGAAGACTTTCAGGAGTAACCAAATTTACCCAAACCAAAACTACAGGATTTAATGCTTTGTCAACCGTTACTAACGGATTTACGCTGATTGACCTGACAAACCTTAACGGACAGAACTATTCCAACCTTGTTATTGACGAACTTAGAATTACCCTGGGCGGAAATTTCAGGTACATGAGACTGGATGCCTTTACCTGGGTGAAAGACACCGGAATTGTTCTGGCGGCTAATGAGGTAAAAGCTTCTGAAAAAGCCAACAAAGTCTATCCGAATCCTACCAGCGGGCCCCTTACCATTGAGGCTACGGAAAATGCCAAGTTTGAAGTGTACAGCCAGTCAGGACAACTTGTTAAAACGATTGAAGCCGGAAAAGGGGTAAATCAAGCAGACATTACCGAGCTTCCCAGAGGAACTTACCTTGTAAAATCTTCTTCAGAAGTTTACAAAATCATTAAAAAGTAAAATATTCCAACTCATAACCGAGAGAGTTGGAAACAGGCAATTATACCGTAACGGTTATACTATATAGTGTGATGAGATCCCCCGATGAGTTTTCGGGGGATCATTTTTTTAAGGCTAAAATATATTTATCCATATACAGCTGCTTTTCCTTCGATTTGTACTGCTGGATGTATCTCGGATGCTCCAGGACCGTCATTTTATCGAATAAATTAGCTTCCTGGTTGATCTTTGTAATGAAATCGGCATTTTTTTTACCCATAATAAAAATTTCGGAAGGATCAAGATTCAGGCTGAGGTGCTTTTTTAACGAATCGATCATAAAATCCTTTACGGCAGCAAATAGCGCTTTATCATCATAATAATTGGCATTTACCCAACCACTCTTCGATTTCCTGACGATGGCCAGCGGGAAAGGTGAATTGATGTAAACATCGTTGTAAAATGCTTCAGCTCCGCCATATTCTGCAATCATATCATAAACAAAAACGGAGGAAACCTCATGGGTATAGGCTGAGGTCATCTTAATTCCGCAAATGCTTTCCAGCCTTTTGGTATCGGTAAACGGTACTCCGGTAACGCCGGAACCGTGGCGGCTCGGATTGATCCCTAAAAGGAATTTCCGCCGATTGGAGTCATTGTAGTACTTACGGTAAAACTGTTTCATCACCTCCAGGGTTTCCGGATTATCCAGATAAGGGTTCATCACCATAAAATCATCTGGAAGTTTTCCGCTGTAGTGAAGATTTTTATTGAATTCGATGACCTGTTCTGCAAAAGTTCCTTTCATATCCGATTGTAAAATTTAAACAACAGCATCCTCTTCCTCTTCATCATCACTTAAAGCCAATTCGATATCGATAAACTGAATATACAAACCGCAGATATGGTTGTTTTCGTCATAGGCAAAATAGACCGGATAACCGCCGTCGCCGAAACCGCTGGCAAACATCGGGATCTGATAAGCCGTCCCGGGAATGGTCCAGTTGATCCAGTCGCCTCCCTTCCGCTGATTATCGGGATTTGCTTCGTAACTTTTTCTGAACAGTTCCGCAAAATAATCATCATACAGGTTGTTTCCAGTGAATTCTTTTACGAAACGGTCAAAAGCCGGAAGTGCTTCAGCATCGGTAATGCAGGCCAGCCCGGCATCTACATGAAACCCGAAGTAATCATCCTGCTGTAAACCTTCAAGATCCTCACTCCCGGTTAAAGCTTCCTGATAAAGTACCGGCTTTCCCTCCGTAAATTTCACTTTTACCGCCGCATACCGGTTGCCCCACTCTTCGGATTTCACCACGGCAATTGTTACCGGAAAATTTCCTTTGGGAGCTTCGGTAAAATAAGGCTTTTCACCGGCATTCAGGAACACCAGCGGATCCCTCACCAGTATTTTTCCGGTAGGAATTGAAACCTGGCCGATCTCCATCTTTTCCACAGGCAGGCCACAAACCCTATCCGAAGTAAAATAGGTCTCCAGATCGGTCGGACAAACCAGGATATGCTTTACTTCTTCATATTTTTCCATCCAGCTCTTGTTCATCTGTATTGTCATTTAATTTTAAAATATTTTATTTATTCAGGATCAAAATATTCTTCCGGTTTCAATCCTTTAATAAAGGTTTCAAAGTCTTTGGCCAGGAATGTTTTCCTGTAGTCTGCTTCCTGGTCCACGTGAACCACCTGCGGTTCTCCGGCTTTACCGCATTTGGAATAATCCAGCAAGATCATATCGTGTCCTGCAGAAGGGCAGTCGCAGACGTAGATCCCATCATCCGGATAACCCCATTCTTCGATCATGAAACGGCTGCCCAGTTCTCCGCAAAGCGCATAGGTCTTTTCCCTTCCGATTCCCATAATTCCGGTAATGGCAATATGATCCTCTGCCCAGGAAGTACCTTCGGTTGTCGGAAAGCAGCTCCGTTCCACCAATCCGCCATTCTGCACACGCATCAATTCGATATAGGAAGCCGGAAGCTGATAACCCAGCTCCTGCTCTACCGAAAGAATGGTTTTATCATCCGGGAAAGGTTCGATATAGTCCCTCTCCGAATAACTGCTTTCATTCCAGAAACCGGTAAAATCAAAGTCTTTGAAAAATTGTTGTTCCATAAATCTGCATTAAAAAGGAGCCTCTTAAAAAAAGGCTCCTTTAAATTTATGAATTTTATTTTGCATTATACCAATCCGAACTGCTCGAAGTGATGGGTAAAATGTTTACGATGCATCAGTTCCCACATTTCCTTATTCAGTTTTCCGAATACGAAATTCATGTGTTCCGCCTGTGGATTTTCTTTATAGTATACCGAGAATCTTTTCAGATGATCCAGGAACGACTGCCTGGCAGCGTCAAGGTTTTTATGCTTCAATTCAGGCAGAGAACCGTCGGCATTCAGGAACGGAGCCTGGAAATCTTTCGGCATTTTGCGGTGGTTGTACAGGGAGTCCTGCCATTTTTCCAACTGCTCTTCCGGCGTAAAACACTGGTCGGCTTCCGGTTCCCCTAAACTTACCAACAACCCATGTTCCAGATGCTCGATCATCTGCTGAGGAGACATTTTCCCCCATTGTGAAGGGGTTTTCTCCGTTAAGCCATTCAGGATTTTCTGAATATTCTTTACATTCAGATCGATAAAAGGAGAATGTTTCGCCACCAAAGTGAGAATCGTAGCTACACACACCACCTCTTCTCTTTGGTTCACCACTTCGACTAACCACTTTACAACGCCGGAAGGAATATTTCTCCCCTTGACGCCCCGGTTGATCTTTTCTTTGGCCGTTAAATAAACGGTAATCGTATCTCCGGCATATACCGGTTTGAAGAACGAACAGTTTTCCAATCCATAGTTTGCGATCACCGGTCCTTTTTTACCGGAAACGAACAATCCTGCCGCTGCGGAAAGAATGAAGTATCCATGCGCAACGGTTTTATCGAAAATGGTTCCCGTTAAGCTTGTTGCATCGGTGTGGGCATAGAAATGATCCCATGAAACATTGGAGAAATTCACGATATCGGCATCGGTAACGGTTCTTCCTGCGGTTTCGAGGGAATCCCCTACTTCTACTTCTTCAAAATACTTCTGAAAAGGATGCTTATCGGAATATTTCTTTTCCGCACCCTGCTGGTATACTTTGGTAATCGCCGTTAAAATATCCGGAGAACCTTGAATAGCGGTTTTTTGAAGGAAGAAATGAAGACCGTTCAGTCCGCCCATCTCCTCGCCTCCTCCGGCTCTTCCGGGGCCGCCGTGCATCAACGTAGGCAGCGGAGAACCGTGACCGGTGCTTTCTTTCGCATTATCCCTGTTCAGAACGAAGATCCTTCCGTGCTGGGAAGCCATTTTCCAAGAAGTTTCAGCTACGAATTTTTCATCGTGAGAAATAATAGATCCTACCAGACTTCCTTTTCCTCTTTTAGCCAAAGCCGCCGCTTCTTCCGCATCTTTATAAGGCATCAGCGTAGAAACCGGTCCGAAAGCTTCGACGTCATGAGAAATATTCTTTTCAAAAGGTTTATCGTTGAAGAACAGTTTAGGGCTCATGAAGGCTCCGTTTTCATAATCGGCATCTACCAGTTCGTGCTGTCCGTCATAAATCAGTTCCGTTTCCGCTTTCAGTAAATTGACTTTTCTTACAACTTCATCATACTGCTGTCTGCCAACCAAAGATCCCATCTTAGTTTCCCGGCTTAACGGATTTCCGATCTTGGTCTGGTCCAAAGCTTTAGCTAAAGCCTGCTGAACATCGCCCACTAAATTCTCAGGAACGATGATCCTTCTGATGGCCGTACATTTCTGCCCGGCTTTGGTGGTCATTTCGTTACGGACTTCTTTGATGAATAAATCGAATTCCGGAGTGCCCGGTTTCGCTTCCAGTCCTAAGATCGAACAGTTCAGGGAATCCGCTTCCATATTGAACCGGACGGCATTGCCTGCCACCGATGGTAACGATTTTAATTTCCTGCCTGTTGTCGCCGAACCGGTAAACAGTACGGAATCCCCGTCCTGAACGTAATCCAGGATATTTCCAGGTTCCCCGCAGACAAGCTGCACAGCTCCTTCAGGCAACAGGCCGCTTTCGATCATATCCTGAAATACCGCATTGGTAAGATAGGAACCGAAAGGGGAAGGCTTCACAATGGAAGGGACGCCTGCCAGCAATGAAGTCGACAGTTTTTCCAGCATCCCCCAAACCGGGAAATTATAGGCATTGATCTGCACGGAAACCCCTTCACTCGGCGTTAGAATATGGGTCCCCAGGAAAGTCCCGTTAGCGGAAATTTTCTGCGTTTCCCCATCTACCCAGAACGGTGTATTCGGAAGCATTCTTTTGGCAAGCCCGGAATAGGTAAAGAACGTTCCGAAACCTCCTTCGATATCCACCCATGAATCCACATGGGTTGCTCCCGTTTTATAGGATAAATCGTAATATTTTTTCTTTCTTTCAAGAAGGTACAAGGCTACTTTTTTCAGCATTTCCCCACGGTCGTAGAACGTCATGGACGACAGGTTTTTGTACCCAACGGTTCTTCCGTAGTCCAGCGCCTGTTCGAAATTAAGTCCTTCGGTATCCGAAACGGCTACCTGCTCTCCCGTCACGGCATTAAACAACGAAATTCCGTTTCCGGTCCCTTCGATCCATTCGCCGTGGATATAATTTTTCAGTTTTTGCATAAAATTTAATTTAACAATGTATCAATTTAACAGTTTACCAATAATTGTTACACTGATACATTTTTAGATTGTTTCATTTTTAGTTTTTCGGTTCCTGATAGGGGAAAAGTTTCACCAAACCTTCGTACAGGCTACTGTGCAAAATCGTGGCGTGATTATCCGTTTCCATCATTTTATATTCTATGGTCCAATTTTTCTTACCGGATTTCTTCAGCACATCATATAGATCTTCAGCATCTTTCACCATTACCGGATGTTCGCCTTTCCCGACGGAAATATAAATAAATTTCCTGGTATCTTTAATTTTTGTCAATAATTGAGGTACCTGTTTCAAAAGACTTTCATCATCCCACCATAAGCTCGGGCTGATGATAAAATAATTATTGAATAGCTCAGGTTTTTTCAATAAAATTTCTGTGGCTAAAAGTCCGCCTAATGATTGTCCGAAAATATATGTTTCAGTAGTTTTAAACTGGTTTTCAATATATGGTTTTAATTCTTTTTCAAGAAAGCCGATAAACTGATCGGAATGACCCGTCGTCGGATAATCCTTTTGTAAATCTTTTAAATCCGTATAAAAAGTGAAGTCTCTTTTCCGGTCAATATTCGCGATCCCGACCACAATGGTTTCCGGCATGGCATACATCTGATTGAAGAACTGAACCAGTCCGGTGACATGGATAAAATCTTCATTCATGCTTCCATCCAGCAGATAAATTACCGGATAGGATTTGGTCTTGTTAAAATTCAGTGGAAGATAGATGTTTAAGGTTCTTTCTTCATTCAGGATTTTAGATTTCAATGTTCTGATTTCCCCAATTGTCAATGGTTTTACATTTCCTTTTTGCGTTGAAACCATCACTGAAAGCCCAAACAGCATGCTGCAGATCAGCAGGATTTTTTTAATCATTTCTTTACTTTTTCACTAAACCTCGTAGGTTTTGAAAACCTATGAGGTTTGTACTATAAGATTTCCATAAAATCATACTCTATACTAGACTGATGATACACTACAAAATCATTTACCGTATCAAAATATTTCATCATTTCAGTTCTTTCGATGTGACTCGACTTTGCTGTATTGGTATAAGAATGATATGATGAATATTTCCAGTTTCTGATATCCTTTACCAATCCATGATTCACAGGATTATTGTGAATATAATGCAGTAATTTGGTCAGATATTTTTCATCATTAACCCTTTTACGCTTTAGATAATCAAGAAAAAGAGAACCTTTCCTGTTGTATCTTTTATTATAAGCTTTCGCATATCCATTCAATAAATTACTAAACTGTTTCATTAAATAAAAATGTTCATTTTCAATCTGCTTTAATTCTCTAAATCTCAGCAATAAATGGAAATGATTCGGAATTAAGCAATAAGCATATATTTCAGCAACAGGAATTATATATTTTAAAATTTTATCTAAAAAATACCTGTAGTTTTCATCTTCTCTGAAAATTAAATCTTTTCCATTAGAATGGGTGTAAATATGATAAACATATCCACACTCAAAATCATCAGTGCTTGTCTTTGTTTTCATTTTTGTGTTTTTAGAGCCAAGTTTGTAATGCGTCTCTCTAAACCTCATAGGTTTTGAAAACCTATGAGGTTTGGTTTCTTACTTCACATCATCCCAGATGCTGTAATCGATAATTTTAGTCGGAACCTGCTGCACATATTCGGTAAACGGCTCGCAGGGAAGAATGGCATCTTTCCCTTCTCGGGCCAGCTCCTGATACAGTTTTGTTCCTTCCGTTTTCCATTTGATCATTTCATCGGAAACATCGCGGATGATTCGGGCCGGACTTCCGACAATCAGCTTTCGGGCGTCGCATCTGAAGTTGGCGGGAACAAAAGCCAGTGCACCGATGATGCACTCGTCACCGATGACCGCTTTGTCCATCACGACGGCATTCATTCCGACCAGGCAGTTTCTTCCGATATGCCCGGAATGGATGATGGCACCATGCCCGATGTGCGCCGATTCTTCCAGAATGGTTTCAATGCCCGGAAAAACATGCAGTGTACAGTTTTCCTGAACATTTGCCCCGTCTTTCACGATGATTTTTCCCCAGTCGCCGCGGATGACCGCATTCGGACCGACATATACTTCTTCGCCAATTTCCACATTCCCGATAATCACCGCCTGCGGATGAATATAGGCAGAAGGTTTGATGATGGGCCGGATGCCGTGGTATGAGTAGATATTCATAAGCTTAATTTGAAAATTTGAGAATGAGTTAATTTGAAAATTCTTGAGTACTGCAATCTGAGAACTTAAAATTGTTATAATCATTTTCAAATTCTCAAATTAGCACATTTTCAAATTAAACCCGTTCAATCACCATCGCATAACCCTGGCCTACACCGATACATAGGGTACACAAGGCGTATTTTTTATTCTGTTTCTGCAATTCCATGGCGGCAGAACCGATGATCCTGGCTCCGGAAACTCCCAGTGGGTGACCAATCGCAATAGCCCCTCCGTTTGGATTTACTCTTGAATCATCATCTTTTAGACCTAACGATCTTGTCACCGCCAAAGCCTGTGCGGCAAAAGCTTCATTCAGTTCGATGACATCTATATCGTTAAGCGATAGGTTTAAACGGTTAAGTACTTTCTGAGCAGCTTCTACCGGACCGATGCCCATGATTCTCGGTTCAACCCCGGCTACCGCGGAACCTAAAATTTTAGCAATCGGCTGCAATCCGTATTTCTGTACGGCTTCTTCACTGGCTAAAATTAATGCAGCGGCACCGTCGTTCATTCCTGACGCATTTCCGGCGGTTACCGTCCCTCCTTCTTTTCTGAAAGCAGGGCGAAGCTTTGCCAGACCTTCCAGGGTAGAGGTCGGTTTAATGAATTCATCTGTATCAAAAACTTTAGGTTCCCCTTTTTTCTGCGGGATTTCCACTGTTACGATTTCTTCCGCCAGTCTTCCTTCTTCCTGTGCTCTGGAAGCTTTTTGCTGAGACCATAAAGCAAACTGATCCTGGTCCTCACGGCTGATCTTGTGCATATCGGCTAAGTTTTCTGCGGTTTCCCCCATCCCGTCGACGCCGTACATTTCTTTCATTTTTGGGTTAACAAACCTCCATCCGAAAGTGGTATCAAACATCTGGCTGTCTCTTCCGAAAGCCGTACTTGGTTTTGACATCACGTATGGCGAACGCGTCATGTGTTCAACACCGCCGGCAATGTAGATCTCCCCTTCTCCGGCAGCAATGGCGCGGAAAGCATTCGCTACGGCAGACATTCCTGAAGCACACAGCCTGTTTACCGTCTCCCCTCCGATTTTATACGGAAGTCCGGCCAACAGCAGGGCCATTCTTGCCACATTCCGGTTGTCTTCACCCGCCTGGTTGGCGCATCCGAAGATCACATCCTCAATTTCGTTAACCGGAACTTCCGGGTTTCTTGCGATGATTTCTTTGATGACAATCGCCGCCAGATCATCAGCTCTTACTTCTGAAAGGCCTCCGCTCAATTTCGAAATCGGAGTCCTGATGTAGTCTATGATATATACGTTGTTCATAATTTTAATTTGAAAATGGATTAATTTGAGAATTTGAAAATGAAGTGAGACTATTAAAATAATTTTCAAATTGTCTCATTTTCAAATTTATAGTTCTGTTACTTTTTTTCCTATCTTATAGACGGTTCCGACGAATTTGGCCACCAGTTCATTGTTCTGATTGGTGATTTTAATGTCGTAAACTGCTGTTCTCCGGGTTTCGTTAGCCAGAATGCTTTCCGCCCTGAAAATATCGCCTTCTTTTCCGGCTTTGGTAAAATTGATGACGCAGTTGAGGGCTACGGCGGCGTCTCCGGAATTGTTGGAGGAAAAGGCCAGTGCCGAATCGGCAAAAGCAAAGGTAACCCCTCCATGTACCGTTTTCAACCCGTTGATCATTTCCTTTTTAACGGGCATTTCGATTAGACAATAGTTTTCTTTCACTTCGATCAGCCGGATATTCATCCACTGGGAGAATTGATCCTGACCGAGCATATATTCTGCAACCTGTTGTGGTGTCATTCTGTTATTCTGTAGTTGTTATTTCCTCATAAAGTTCATCTGCCAGCCGGTCATAGATGCCCATGGTTTTACCCAGAATCATCTGGCCGTTGGAAAGATTCTCCGTAGGTGATGCGTTATTTTTGTCGTGACCGAAAGCATCCAGATCAATACCTTCTTCCTCCGCCATTCTTTTGATCAATGCTTTGTATTTTTCATTGAATTTACCTAACAAATTAAGCTTTTCCTGATCATCCTGCATAGAAAGAAGTTCCTGAACAATGTACTCTTTTTCAATATTCAATCTTGTTTCCAGTTCGGCTCTGAATTCTTCTATATCCATTTTTTAATATAGCAATTTATCGATATGACAATTTACCAATGCTCTTAATTATTACACTGCCAAACTGTTACATTGGTACATCTATAATTTACGGAGCAACGGGCTTTGTCGGTACCTTTCTTCCTGATATTCTTCGTAAAGGGCCTGCAGGATTCCGGAGATTTTTGTGTATCCGATTTCTTTTCCCCAGGCCAGTAGTCCTTTCGGGTAATTGACGCCTTTCTGCATGGCCAGTTCAAGGTCCTGATCACTGGCAATACCCAATCTTTTGGCTTCTACCGCCTCATTGATCAGCATAGAAATGATTCTCATAAAAATCTGCTGGTAAAGCGCCTCATCCTTCTGAGGTTCAGGTTTAGCAGCTCCTTCTGCATAATCATAGAATCCTTTTCCGGTTTTCCGGCCGTGAAGTTTGGCTTCGGACATTCTCTGCTGCAACAGGGACGGCTTGTATTTCGGGTCGTAAAAATATTCGTTGTACACTGTTTGGGTTACCGAGAAATTTACGTCCACCCCGATAAGATCCATCAATTCAAACGGACCCATTTTAAAGTTTCCGATGGTTTTCATGGCATCATCTACCTGTTCTACGGTGGCGATATTTTCCTCCACAATTCTCAATCCTTCCCCGTAATACGGACGGGCAATCCTGTTGACGATAAATCCGGGAATATCTTTGGCGATCACCGGTGTTTTCCCCCAGTCTTTCATCAGGTTGTAGATTTTTTCCGGTAATGATTTTGCAGTCAGTAATGATGGGATTACTTCCACCAACGGCATCAGAGGAGCCGGGTTGAAAAAGTGGATTCCGATAAACCGTTCGGGATGCTTCAGTTCTGCCCCCAGAGAAGTGATGGAAATGGATGAAGTATTGGAACCAATGATACAGCTTTCAGAAACATGGTTTTCCAGTTCCGTAAAGACTTTGGTTTTGATTTCTTTATTTTCGATGATGGCTTCAATAATGAGTTCACAGTCTTTGAAGTCCTTCAGTTCGGTTGCGATGGAGATATTGGCTAAAATTTCAGTCATTTTCTCTGCTGAAATTTTCTGCTTATCGACCAGTTTGACCAGTGTTTTTTCCAGACCGAGGGTGGCTGTTTCCACCTGTCGGGCATTGGCGTCATAGACCCATACTTTGCATCCGTTTGTAGCGGCTACCTGAGCAATGCCTATTCCCATGGTTCCGGCACCGATAATTCCTATATTCATATTTTGAATTTGAAAATTTGAAAATGTGTTAATTTGATAATTATTTTATTTTTGAAGTTGAGATAATTTTTGAAAGAATCAGAACAATTTCTTTTAAATCCGACAATAATTTTTCATCCGGAGATTTCAAGTAAGGCGACATCATACATAATAAGAGCCAGTATTCCGTCTCATCTGCTTCTTTAGCTGCAATTTTCAACTTATGTACAAAATCAGCTTTGCTTTCTGCATTCTGGGCTTCTCTTACATTGGCACCAATAGATGTTCCCGCTTTAAAGATCTGATTGGCCAGAGGAAATCTTTTTGCTTCATATAAGTCTTCGGTAAATTCAATAATACTTAATGCGAAATTAAAAGTTTTATTAACTATAATATTTTCTTTATCGTTTCTCATTTTCAAATTAATGCATTTCCAAATTAATCTATTTTCCTTTATAATCAGGTTTTCTTTTCTGTAAAAATGCGTTTACGCCTTCCTTGAAGTCTGCTGTTTCTGCAGCTTCCTGTTGCAGGTCGGCTTCCAGTTCCAATTGCTCTTTCAACGTGTTGTTATAAGAGTGGGCGAATGCTTTTTTCGTTAATTTAATCGCAGCGGTCGGCATACTGGCCATTTTTTCGAGAATTTCCATGGATTTGGAATTAAATTCTTCTTCCGCAAAAACCTCAGCCACCAATCCGTACGATTTCGATTCTTCAGCGGATAATCTTTTTCCGGTAAATGCTAAATAATTAGCCAGTTGCCTTCCCAATAATTTCGGCAAGAAATACGTCCCTCCGGTATCAGGAATCAATCCGATATTGGAGAAAGCCTGGGAGAAATACGCTTTGTTATTAGCCAAAACGAAATCACAGATTAGGGCCAGCATCGCTCCGGCACCTACCGCAGGACCGTTGACTAATGCCACGACCGGCTTTTTGCATCGGGTAAGCTCCAGCACCAGCGGATTGTAATAATCGGTTACAATTTTGCGGATAATATCGTGATCATGATGTTCGTTACCAGTAACAAAGGCATCATCCAGGTTTTGGCCGGAGCAGAAAGCCCTGCCTCTTCCGGAAATGGCTACGCATCGTATCGTGGGATCATTGCTGCACTCATGGATAAAATCTTTAAGATCAGACAAAGACGGCTTGGTCAGCGCATTCATGGTTTCCGGTTGGTTGAGGTAAGCAATTTTCAGCTTTCCTTCGAAATGCGTTTCAATATCGAGTTGGGTGTACATAGTTTTATTTTTTAATTTGAAAATTAGACAATTTGAAAATGATGAATCACTGTTTAAATTTACGCATTTCCAAATAATGAATGTTTACTATTTTAATTCAATGCTTTAACCTGAAATCAGACAATCTGAAAGTCATTTAAGCAACTTTTTAAAATTGATACATTTTCAAATTACCATATTTTCAAATTGTATTAATGGCATTTAAAATAATCAAAAGGTTCCAGGCAGTCCAGACATTGGTATGACGCCTTGCATAAGGTGGATCCGAACCGGCTGATCTGCTTGGTATGTTCCGAGCCGCAGCGCGGACATTTTTTCGGTTTCCCGATATGATGTTCGTCAGCTCCTTTTTCCGGGGGCGTGATTCCGTAAACCCTCAGTTTCTCCCGGGCTTCATCCGTGAGCCAGTCGGTTGTCCAGATCGGAAACATTTTGGTGGTTACTTTTGCATCCCAGCCATTTTCCTTCATAATCTTGATGATGTCTTCCTCAATGGTAAACATGGCAGGACAGGCAGAATAGGTCGGCGTAATGATCACCTCACAGGTGTTTTCCCCGGTCACTTTCGCTTCCCGGACAATGCCCAGCTCCACGATGTTGATCACCGGAATTTCCGGATCGGGAACGAGTTCTAATATGTCTAAAGGATCTCTCAATGTAATCTAACAATGAATTAATTTAACAATCTAACAGTTTACCAGTGTAACAATAATTGCTAGACTGTTACATTGATATATTGATACATTTTATTACCAGGTACACCCAGGATACACTCTCTGCATATACTGCAGTTCACAAAGCATAAATCCGAAATATTCCGTGTGGTATCCGGTTCTGGATTTCGGCTGCATGAAAGGGTTAGAAGGATATTCCAATCCGTATTCAGCAAAATCTTTTTGGGTAATTTTTAGGAATTCTTCGTAAAGTAAGTCTGTATTCGGAGCTACATTTAAAGCCATCAGATCATCCTCACCTTCGGTTTTAGCAAACAGACCTTTGGTATATTCCCAGATATTCTCAATGGCTTTTTCCAGACGGGATCTGCTTTCTTCCGTTCCCTGAGCGAAAATTTTCATCCAGGAAGCCGCGTGGGTATAATGGTACCGTACTTCTTTCAGGGATTTCTGCGCAATAGCAGAAAGTTCTTCGTCTGCAGATTGGGATAAAGCTTCATACATCAGCTTTTGATAGATAGCAAAAACATAAACTTTCAGAATGGTCTGTGCATAATCTTCATTGGGAAGCTCAGTCCAGTGGGCGTTTACATATTCGTGTTCGTATCTTAAAAAGGCAAGATCGTCTTCTGTTTTACCGTTATCGGCTACCCTTGAAGCATAGACGTAAAAGTTATTGGCCTGCCCCAGTTCATCCAGTGCGATATTCGTTAACGCAATATCTTCTTCCAGATAAGGGCCTTCCCCGCACCATGCCGACAAACGCTGCCCCATGATGAAGCTGTCGTCTGCCAGTTTTAATAAATAATTGTATAATGGATTCATTATTTTAGCTTTTGGCTTTTGGCTTGTAGCTTTTGGCAAATCGCCAGCCGCTAGCTGCCAACCGCGGTTTTACATATTTTTCACATCGTTCGGGATCTCATAGAAGGTCGGATGACGGTACAGTTTGTCATCTGCCGGATCGAAGAATGCTTCTTTGTCTATCCCTTCCGAAGTCACGATATATTTGCTCGGTACTACCCAAACGGAAGTTCCTTCTTTTCTTCTGGTATAAACGTCCCTGGCGTTCTGTAAAGCCATTTCGGCAGTCGGTGCCTGTACGATTCCTACGTGTTTGTGGGACAATCCCGGTTTAGTCTGGATAAACACTTCCCACATATCTAAATTTGCCATAATTAATTTGAAAATTTGAAAATTGGTTAATTTGAAAATTTGATGAATCGTCGTCATTGAAAATTTGAGTATAAATAACTTGTTAAGGTCATTTTCAAATTTTCAAATTAGGACATTTTCAAATTATATTACTTCTTTTTGTTGTTTTTCTGAAAACGCAGCCGCAGCCTCTTTTACCCAGGAATTCTCTCTTTGGGCTTTGCGCTTGGTTTCGATGCGCTTTTTGTTGCATGGCCCGTTTCCTTTCAGGATTTCCATGAATTCATCCCATGGCAGTTCCCCGAAATCGTAATGTTGTCTTTCTTCATTCCACTTCAGGTCTTTATCCGGAATGGTAAGGCCTAAGAATTCAGCCTGGGAAACGGTAACATCCACGAAACGCTGACGAAGGCTGTCGTTGCTTTCTCTTTTCACCCGGTAGTTCATGGAGATTTTAGAGTTTGGCGAGCTGTCGTCATTCGGGCCGAACATCATCAAAGCCGGCCACCAGAAACGGTTCAGAGAAGCCTGGGCCATTTCTTTCTGTTGTTTGGTTCCGCGGCAAAGGGCCATCAGGATTTCGTACCCCTGTCTTTGGTGGAAGGATTCTTCCTTACAGATCTTCACCATCGCTCTGGAATAAGGCCCGTAGGAATTTCCCATCAGCATCACCTGGTTCATGATCGCAGCACCGTCCACCAGCCATCCGATGGCACCGATATCTGCCCAACTCAACGTCGGATAGTTGAAGATGCTTGAATATTTGGCTTTCCCGGAAAGCATGTCTTCATAGGTGGCATCCCGGTCAGCTCTGATACTTCCGTCCCCTAAAGTTTCGGTAGCGGAATAAAGGTATAAGCCATGTCCGGCCTCATCCTGAACTTTAGCCAGCAAAGCCATCTTTCTTCTCAATGAAGGCGCTCTGGAAATCCAATTGGCTTCCGGAAGCATCCCAACGATTTCAGAATGGGCATGCTGTGAGATCTGGCGAACCAAAAGCTTCCTGTAATCATCAGGCATCACGTCTTTCGGTTCCACTTTATTTTCGTCGTGTACGTATTGTACGAATTTTTCTAAGTCCATAATTTTTTAATTTGAAAATTTGAGAATGAGTTAATTTGAAAATTATTCGAGAAACTGAGAATAAGGTATTACCCATTTTCAAATTTCCAAATTAGTGCATTTTCAAATTGAATTAAACATCATAATTCAGCATCACCACATTCGTGGTCGGGTGGCACTGGCAGGTCAGTACATAGCCGCGGGCTACTTCTTCTTCGGTAAGCGCGTAGTTCTTTTCCATGAAGACTTCTCCTTCCAGAACTTCGGCTTTACACGTACAGCACACTCCTCCTTTGCAGGCAAACGGCACGGGAAGATTGTCCTTTAATGCTTTATCTAAGATACTTTCTTTCTTTGAGTTGAGGTGGAATGAGTATTCATCGTCGTCGATGATCACCGTCACCATACTTTCGATATTGGCAATGGCCTTGAATTCATCGCTCATCTCTTCCGTATTTTCTTCATCCGGAGCCGTAAAATATTCAAACAACACCTGAATGGCCGGGACCTTCTTATCTTTTTTCAGATAATCCGCTACGCTTTTGATCATTTCCGAAGGACCACATATGAAATAGGTCGCTTCCTTCACATCGATCTCAGGATGTCTTTCAAACAGCTGTTCCAGTTTATCCGGACAGATTCTTCCTTCAAACAATTCATCTTCATGCTTCTCGCGGCTAACCAGGTAAATGACTTTCAATCTCCCATTGAATTTCTGTACCAGAGCTTCGATCTCCGCTTTCTTCATCACATGGTTCATGCTCCGGTTGCTGTAAAACAGATACGCATTGGAATCCGGCTCCTGATATAAACTTTCTTTGATGTTGGAAAGCACCGGGCTGATTCCGCTTCCCGCAGCCAGTCCGATGTAGGTTTTCACGTTGGTCGGGTGATACGAAGTATTGAAGCCGCCCATCGGAGGCATTACTTCCAGCACCTCATCCATGTGAAGATGTTCATTGAAATACCCGGAAACTTTTCCGCCTTCCAGTAACTTGACCAATACTTCCAGCGTGTTGCTTTTTTCGCTCGGCGCATTGCAGATGGAATAAGAACGCCGCTCTTCATTCCCGTTGATCATCATACGGAAATTAAGATACTGCCCCTGCTTGAACCTGAATTTGTCTTTCAGCTCTTCAGGGATTTCCACGGCTACATTCACGGCATCCGCTGTATCTTTCTGAACCTTTACGGTTTTTAGTTTATAAAATGAATTCATTATCTTTTGAGTATTCTGTTGATTTTTCCGCCCTCGCATTTCGGCAGGCTGTCCTGGGCGTGAATTTTCACGGCGGTGGTAATGCCTACCCGCTTTTTGATTTCGTTTTCTATATTTTTCCCGAAATTTCCGACAAAAGTAAGATATTCGTCGGTATCCTGTTGCAGGTGGGAAGATTTTATAAAGCCGGCATCGATTTCCACATCGATGTCCAGTGCTACACACATCTGTTCTTTTTCAACCGGCGTCAGGTAATAATTCGGAACGACTCCCGGAACATGCGAAAACGCTTCTTCGATCTGGCTAGGATAAACATTGACGCCTCTTACGATCAGCATATCATCTGCTCTTCCGAGGATCGGTTTCATTTTTACCATGGTCCTTTTTGCGTTTTCATCGTAATATAGGCTGGTGATATCGTTAGTCCAGTACCGCAGAAGAGGCATGGCTTTCTTTGTTAATGTCGTAATTACCAAAACGCCTTCTTCCCCGAAAGGAACCGGCTGTTTGGTGATCGGGTCTAAAATTTCAGGATAAAAATGGTCTTCCCAGATGTAGGAACCGCCTTTTTCTTCAAAGTCTTCCACCGAAACGCCTGGGCCGATGATTTCGCTGAGACCGTAAATGTTTACGGCATGAACACCCAATCTTTCTTCGATATGATGCCTGATGATTTCCGTCCACGGCTCTGAACCTAATACTGCATATTTCAGGCTGATTTCTTCAGGAGCAATTCCTCTTTTCGTCAGTTCATCAGCAATCGTTAAAGCATAGGATGGCGAACAACAGAGGACCTCCGGTTTGAAATCCATAATCAGGTCCACCTGTCTCGAAGTCATTCCCCCGGAAATCGGAAGGACGCTCATGCCCAGCTTTTCCGCTCCGTAATGAAGCCCAAGTCCGCCGGTAAAAATACCATAGCCATAAGCGTTGTGCAGCTGCATTCCAGGTCTCGCTCCTGCGGCATTTAAAGATCTGGCTACGACTTCACTGAACAAATCGACATCTTCTTTGGTATATCCCACCACCGTCGGTTTTCCCGTCGTTCCGCTGGAGCAGTGAATCCGCTGCAGTTCACTTTTAGGAACCGTGCATAATCCGAACGGGTAATTGTCTCTTAAATCCTGTTTGTAAGTAATCGGCAGTTTAGCAATGTCATCAATAGATCGTATATCTTCTGGTGAAAGTCCGGACTCCATCAATTTCCCTGCATAAAACTCCGATTTCTCACCCAGATACCGTACCAAGCGAACCAACCGCTCAGACTGTAAAGCCCGCAACTGATCCAATTGTAAATATTCCACTGAAAAATCCATAACTAAACTAACTAACATTTGTTAGGTGTAAATGTAAAAAGAATTTTAGAAATGACAAAATTTTTATGATTTTCGTCATGTGGGGGCTTTTAACGTTGAAGAGGCGGTAATTTTAACACATAAGGCACATGAGAATTTAGTCTCCTGCTTTGCGTATATTTTAGAACACATCAGAGAAAATCAAAGATTTTCATAAATTGTATCCTTACATCCAATATCCGGTGGCTAAGGGGAGCCGAAGCCACATTATTATCTGTAAAAATCCGTGTTACCTGTTGAAGAGTTTTAACTACAAAAGCGGCAAAAGATATTCAAGGCCGTATAAGAAGGCTGAATATAAAATGCATAAGAGATCACAAAAGTTTCAAAAAATCTTTGATTTTTTTTCTGATGTGATCTAAAATATCTTCAGCCTAATTAAAATTTTCTCTGTGACTTATGTGTCACAACAAACGCGATCATCTGTGAAAATCCGTGCAATCCGTGGGATCGTATTTTACAGCTTACGTTTTCCCAGCAATCCGAAAAGAATCTTATCCCTGATCTCAGCCGTAATTTCCGTAGTGGATTCCGTGTTTCTTTTGAACCAGAAATAGGAATTGTTGAGAGTATGAAGAATAAACCTGGTGGTAAAAGACGGTGAGCGGAGTTCCCATTGCTCTGCTTTGTAAATGTCGGAGATCAGCTGTTCCACTTCCTGCTGGTAGTTTTTCCGGAGTTCCACAAATTCGGGCAGCCTTTCTTCAAGGTGCTTCCATTCATTGGAATAGATATGGGTCACATCACGGTTCTGAAGGACTACCGACAAGTGCTTTTCGATAAACAGATTGAGTTTTTCCCTCGGCGCAATCTCTGTATTTTTTACTTCCTGAAGCTCGTCGAAAAATTCCTGCGCAATGCCGAAGCAGATCCATTCCAGAATTTCCTCCTTGGAACGGATATGTGCATACAAAGAAGCTGCCTTGATATTCAGCCGGGTGGCCAGGTCACGCACGGAGCTTCCCATATAGCCTTTCTCTTTGAAAAGTTCTACAGCAACATCTAATATTTTCTTTTGTTTTTCTTTAAGTTCCATCAGGTAAAACACAAAAGTACTTATTTTGGTCGTAAAACGGGATTTTTGGGATATGATTTTTGAAGAAGGGGTTATATTTAGAATGGAAGAGGGAAGCTGGAGGCTGGAAGTTTCTTCTGCTAACATCACAGTTGAAACAAATTTCTTTATACGGTTTTGACTTTGCTTAAAACTTGCCTTGCGAATTACTCCGTTAAAATTCTTTGAATTCTTGCTCCTTCTTAAATGGAGAATTGCTTATTGTTGATTACTATTCGGTTTAAAAGATTGATGAACTGACTTTTATTCCGGGATTTTTTTGCTAAAATATTAAATATCGGAAAATTTGACCAGTGATTCTTGATTGAAAATGCAAAATCCGGAAAATTTGTCTTTTATTTTTGAAAAATCAACAATTGAATACTTTTTGCGATATAGCTTCCGAATTAAATGATTAAATATGATGGAGGGCATCAGAAATTAGAAAATCAGATTTTTAAAATTAACATTTTATTAAATGCTTATGGTCTGAAATCTGATGTCTGAAATCTATAAAACGAGAAACTGAATAACATCAAAAAACTATAGAGATATGAATTTAAACCAATATACTGTAAAATCGCAGGAAGCCATCCAGGCCGCACAACATGTAGCCATGGAATTTGGTAACCAGAGTATCGAGCCCCAACATCTTCTTGAAGGTATTTTTCAGGTGGATGAAAATATTTCGCCGTTCTTACTAAAAAAATCTGAAGCCGATGCGGCTTTGGTACGGGAACGCAACCGTGAAAATCTGGAAAAACTTCCAAAAGTGCAGGGAGGAAACATTTACCTTTCCCAATCGGCCAACAAAGTATTACTGGATGCTCCGAATATTGCCAAAAAAATGGGTGATGAATACGTAACCATCGAGCATTTATGGCTTTCCCTGATCGAAACCAACTCAGAAGTTTCAAAAATGCTGAAAGACATGGGCGTCACCCGCAACCTGCTGGAAGGCGGAATCAAAGAATTGAGAAAAGGAAGCAAGGCTACTTCTGCAAGTTCGGAAGAGACTTACCAATCCTTGAATAAATATGCCAAGAACTTCAACGAATTGGCTGCGGAAGGCAAGCTTGATCCGGTGATCGGACGTGATGAAGAGATCAGAAGGGTGTTGCAGATCCTTTCCAGAAGAACTAAAAATAACCCGATCCTGATCGGGGAACCCGGTGTGGGTAAAACGGCCATCGCGGAAGGAATTGCCCACAGAATCATCAGCGGCGACGTTCCTGAAAACCTGATGGATAAAACACTATACTCATTGGATATGGGTGCATTGATTGCCGGAGCCAAATATAAAGGGGAATTTGAGGAGCGTCTGAAATCCGTAGTGAATGAAGTGATCAAATCCGACGGGCAGATTATCCTTTTCATTGATGAGATCCACACTTTGGTCGGAGCCGGAGGTGGCGAAGGTGCCATGGATGCTGCGAACATCCTGAAACCGGCCCTGGCAAGAGGAGAATTAAGAGCCATCGGTGCAACGACCCTAAATGAATACCAGAAATATTTCGAAAAAGATAAAGCTTTGGAAAGGCGTTTCCAGAAAGTAATGGTAGAGGAACCGGATACCGAATCCGCCATTTCCATTCTCCGTGGAATCAAGGATAAGTACGAGGCGCACCATAAAGTAAGAATTAAAGACGAAGCCATTATTGCTGCTGTTGAAATGTCGCAGCGGTATATTTCAGATCGATTTTTACCGGACAAAGCCATCGACCTGATCGACGAAGCTTCGGCCAAGCTGAGAATGGAAATCAACTCTAAGCCGGAAGAGCTGGATGTTCTCGACCGAAGGCTGATTCAGCTGGAAATTGAGCTGGCCGCCATTTCAAGGGAAGGCAACCAGACCAAAATCGACCATTTAAAAGAAGACATTGCCCGGATTTCCGAGCAGCGGAATGAGATCAATGCGAAATGGCTGAAAGAAAAACAGAAATCTGAGGATCTGACCCGAATTAAGACCGATATCGAGTCTCTGAAACTGGAAGCGGAGAGAGCCTCCAGAGCCGGAGATTACGCCAAAGTAGCGGAAATCCAGTACGGAAAGCTGCGTGAAAAAGAAGAAGAACTTTCTAAGCTCGAACTGGAAATGCAGAACCATCAGAATGAGCTGATCAAAGAAGAAGTGACTTCTGAGAATATCTCTGAAGTGATCGCGAAATGGACCGGGATTCCGGTAACCAAGCTGCTGCAATCGGAAAGAGAAAAACTGTTGAGCCTTGAAACCGAACTTCACCACAGGGTAGTCGGACAGGATGAAGCCATTACGGCAGTAGCCGATGCGATCCGAAGAAACAGGGCCGGATTGAGCGACGATAAAAAACCGATCGGATCATTCCTGTTCCTGGGAACCACAGGGGTCGGAAAAACCGAGCTGGCAAAAGCACTCGCCGAGTTTTTATTCGATGATGAAAATAACATGACCAGAATTGATATGAGCGAATATCAGGAACGTCACAGTGTTTCAAGATTGGTCGGTGCGCCTCCGGGATATGTAGGATATGATGAAGGCGGGCAGCTGACGGAAGCGGTAAGAAGAAGACCTTATTCCGTGGTGCTTCTGGACGAAATTGAAAAAGCTCATCCGGATGTTTTCAATACATTACTTCAAGTTTTAGATGACGGACGTCTGACCGACAATAAAGGAAGGGTAGTGAATTTCAAAAACTCGATTATCATCATGACCTCAAATTTAGGTTCGCATTTAATTCAGGAGAATTTTGAGAACATTACCGATGAAAATCAGGATGAAATTGTTGATAAAACAAAAGATCAGGTTTTCGAATTATTGAAACAGACCCTGCGGCCGGAATTTCTGAACAGAATTGATGAAGTAGTATTGTTCCAGCCGTTAAGAAAAAAAGAAATCGGAAAAATCGTAACCTATCAGCTGAGAGGGTTTAATGAAATGCTTTCCAAACGAAATATCATCATGACCGCTACTCAGGATGCCGTAGACTATCTGATGAACAAAGGTTATGATCCGGCTTTCGGAGCTAGACCGCTGAAAAGGGTAATCCAGCAGGAAGTCCTGAACAGGCTATCAAGAGAAATCCTTGCCGGTAAAGTAAATGACGGAGACCGGATCACCTTGGATTACTTCGAGGAAACCGGACTGGTTTTCAGACCAACCGACTTATAAGTAGTTTTTTTCATATATATTATTTTTGTAGTAAGTGCCGCAGATTTTTGTCTGCGGCACTTACTTTTTATAGTGAACGTATTTAAACTTTTCATTTTCTTTAGTATTGACAGTCGCAACAGGAAAATCCTGAATTCAAATCAATGAGCTAATGCAATTTACATTTACTAAACACATTAATTATATAAACAAATTTGCTTACATTCGTAGTATGAAATCAGACTTATTGAAATATAAGGGGATTCACCCGGGAATTGTACTTGACAGGGAACTTAAGAAGCGTTCGATCAAGGAGCGTCCTTTTGCTTTGTCAATAGGTGAACACCCACAGACTTTAAACAAAATTACTTCAGGAAAAAGAAATATAACTGTCGCACTTGCTTTAAAAATTGAAAAAAATTTAGAATTAGCAGAAGGAACATTATCATTGCTTCAGACATTTTATAATATAGAAAAAGAGAAAAAGAAACAAATGGAATCTCCTGATCTTTCTTTGATCAGAAATATTTTGTTTTGGGATACTGATGTTGAGCAAATAGATTGGCAGAAACAATCCAGGGCAGTGATAGAACGGATTTTTGAAAAGGGAAATGACGAGGAAAAAAAAGAGATTACCCGGTTTTATGGCAGCATAAAAGTTAATAATACGATAAAAGCCATGAAGAGAAAACCTATGACTATTCAAACTAAAACCAAATGATACCATGTTGTATTATAATACCGTAAATGACCTTCTAAAAAGCAGTCTGGAAATATTGATGTCTGCACCACTGCTCGATAATTTCAGATTGGTGGGCGGGACCTCTCTAAGCCTGCAGATAGGACATCGTGTATCTATTGATATTGATCTGTTTAGTGATGCAACTTACGGAAGTATTGATTTTGAAAAAATTGAAAACTATTTAAAATCAACTTTCTCTTATGTTGAAGCCTTTTCTGATTTAGCACCCGCTTTAGGTAAATCATATTCTATAGGGACTGATGAAAGAAATGTCGTCAAAGTTGATTTTTATTATACCGATCCATTCATATAACCACCCATCATTGCCGAAAATAATATCCGGCTAGCAACAATTGAAGAGATTATTGCAATGAAAGTTGATGTAGTTCAGCGAGGCGGCAGGAAGAAAGACTTCTGGGATTTACATACAGTTCTTGAAAATTACAGCATTAAAAAAATGATTGAACTCCATTATCTTCGCTATGAATATGCTCATGATAAAGATTTAATTGTCAAAAACTTCACAAATTTTAAAATGGCAGACGGAGATTTTGACCCCGTTTGCTTACATGGAAAATATTGGGATTTTATAAAAGACGATATTGAAAATGCAGTTTCAAAATATAAAAAATTGTAATTTTTTGTAAAAAAAAGTTGGAATATTATTAACCGCAACATCAAACCCTAAATTAGTTCCAAGCATGAATGACAAAGTTCAACACTTATTGATACTACATACCTTCCGGTAACTGAATAAGATTTTATTACCTAAGCTTAAAAAATATTCCATCAACAGCTCCTTTTAAAAACATGTTTAAAACCTAATAAGGTTTTAGAACCGTTTATGCTATGATTTTAACTGAGATTTACAATCCGTAAAAACCCCATAAAGAATCAGGAAAAAACCGTGTGGCACCAACCTCTTTTTTTACGAGATTTGCAGGACCAACTAAGATTTCATTTAAAAACGAGCTTATGAAAACAACCCCTAACCCTTTAGGAACTGAAACCGTGAAGCTGGGTTCAGCATCCAATACCATGGCCTGTGCCTTTATCAAAACTTTGGTGGATAACTACCGGAAGAATCAACTGATGTCAGTAAAAAACTCGATGGGCATTGATGATGCTCATGCAATTCATTTTGATCTGGCCACCTTAAAGAAATTTATTTCCGATATCGAAACGGAAGCACAGAACACCCATCCTGCAACAACAGCGGAAGACCTGGGAATCCGGTTTTACTACGCCGCTTATCCGAAAGCTACCGATTGGGACATCATGGCCGATACTCCTATCGGACAGGAATACGCCGAAAGACACACCTTAGTGATGGTTCCGACCATAAAAAGAGCCGATGAGCATGGCGAATCTTTATGCTACGACTTCAGCCCGATCAACTCCGGATCCAACAGCGGTGAAATTCTGGCAATGGCCAGAGGTACCGGTTTACAGGGGGATATCATTTCTCAGAATCACGGAACTTTAAGTCCTCCGAACAACATTATTTCCGAATTATTTTAATCGTCATTTAAAAGAATATCATTTATAATTAAAAGAAACTGATGACCGAATTCCAAAGAATATTGCAGGAACTATTGGTTTGGACAGAAGGCCTTGCAGCTTTTATTTCAATTATTTTCTACCGTCGGGTAAAAGATCAGTATTGGAAGTATTTTTCCTATTATTTAATCCTCATGTTTCTTTGTGAATCCACCGGCAAATGGGGCGAAAACTTTTTTACGTATAATAAACCTGCTTTTTTTAATTATTTTGTCATTCCTGCTGAATTTATATTTTTCTACTGGCTCTATGCGGCAAAATCTTTTGGAAAACAGACCTTATTTTATGTGTTGTCTTTATTGTACTTGGTTTCTTTTATTCCGAGTGAATATTTTTTCAATACCAAAAAGATTATTTTTTCATTAAATTATACATTCGGATGTCTTTTGCTTATGATTCTGGTAATAATGGAATATTACAAACAGATTAATTCATCTGAAATATTGAATTTCAGCAAAAACAGAATGTTTTATATTAATCTTGGAGTAACTTTGTTTTATATAGGAACATTGCCTTTCTGGACATTTTTCACCTATATTGTAAAGTACAAAGAAATATACAGTATTTACTTTGCCTATTTTTTAATCTCGGGTATTATTATGTATTTATTATTTTCAATCTCATTGATATGGGGGAAACAGAACTCTTAATCACATTAATCCTTTTCAACCTGTTTTTTCTTTTGTTTGTGGTTGCCGTGATGGTCTATATCCGGAAATACAAACAGCGCAAGAAAGAATACCTGAATGAAATTGAAGTAAAAAACGAAATCCACAAGCGGGAGCTACTGGCCACCCAGCTGGAAATCCAGCAGGCAACGATGCAGCAGATCGGACGCGAGCTTCATGATAACATCGGGCAGAAACTTACCCTGGTGAGCCTTTATACGCAACAGCTTTTATACGAAAATAAAGTTCCGGAAGTCAGCGAGAGAATCGATCAGGTTTCACAGATCATCAACCAGTCGCTGCAGGATCTGAGGAGCCTTTCAAAAACGCTGACGGATGATAACATCAACCAGAAAGAAATCGTAACTTTAATCCAGGAAGAAGCAGACAATACCAACGCCTTTAAAAAATGCCATGTTGATTTTAAACATAACTTTCAACAGCTTGACCTGGGGTTTGTCCACAAGAATGTCCTGCTGAGGATTACCCAGGAATTTATCCAGAACAGCATCAAACATTCCCGGTGCAGCAATATCTTCATCAGCCTGAACACGTCTGAAGAATCGCTCTGGGAACTGAATATCAAGGATGACGGAATCGGTTTTGACCGGTCGGATATCACCTCAAATGGAATCGGGCTTACCAACATGAAAAACAGGGCTGAGATCATCGGGGCCGAATTCAGCCTTGAAAGCGAGAAAAACAAAGGAACCACGCTCAACATTATTTTAAAAAGACAGCCATGAAAAAAACGATCGTAATTGTTGATGATCACGTACTCATCGCCAAAGCACTGGAAGGAATTATCGACAATTTTAAAGAATTTGAGGTCATCTATGTGGCGGAAAACGGCAGAGACCTCATCCAAAAATTTGAAAACAACAGTAAAATCCCGGATATTATCCTTCTGGACATCAGCATGCCCATTATGGACGGTTTTGAAACGGTACTCTGGCTGAAGGAAAACCATCCGTCCGTCAAAGTAATGGCACTGAGCATGCAGGGTGACGATAAAAGCGTGATCAAAATGATTAAGAACGGTGCCAAAGGCTACCTGCTGAAAAACACCCATCCAAAAGAACTGGAAAACGCCCTGACCAAATTAAGCGCCGACGGTTTTTTCTATCCCGAATGGGCTTCGAAAATCATCTTTTCCAATATGAACAATGAAAATCCGGCAGGCAACATCCGGATTTCGGAGCGTGAAAAAGAGTTCCTGAAATATACGGTTACCGAACTGAGTTATAAGGAAATTGCAGACAAAATGTGCTGCAGTCCGCGGACGGTAGAAAGCTATCGGGATCAGCTTTGTGACAAGCTTGATCTGAAAACCCGTGTCGGCCTGGCGGTTTTTGCCATAAAAAACGGCTTTGCAGAATCTTAATATTTAAACTACATTCACTCATATCTTAACTACAATTGAGATCCTTCCTTACTTTTAAGGAAGGATTTTTTATGATTAAATCTAAGCATATCCATACACGCATCCATTCAAAGCAAAACCGGCATACAACCAAACATCGATTATCATAAAATATTTATACCATAAATACGTTTTAAATACACATTAGATAACACATTTCAAAAAATACTATTGATCGAATAATAAAATAATTCAACAATATTGTGAAATACTTGTGTATTAATTCCAAAAAGTATAATTTCATCAAACGTAACAAAATATATATATCTATGAAAAAGTTAGTACTCGGAGCGCTTGTGCTTGGCTTCATGTCTGCCTGCAACAGCGACAATCTTTCCAACCAGAATGAAGAATCTCAACAGGACCTTACCGCTTCCACTTCAGGAACGGCATTAAGAAGAGGCTGCGCTTCTGAAGAAATCAGAAAAAATGCCCTGCAGGGCAGTGCCGAACTGAGACAGAAATATTCAGAACTTGAATCCAGAACCGAAAAATTTGAAAATGACCTGAAACTCGGGAAAGTATTATCTGACGGTTCAGTAGAAATTCCGGTAGTCGTGAATGTCCTGTACAGAACCTCTACAGAAAACCTTTCCGACTCCCGTATTGCCGAGCAGATCGCCGTTCTGAATGCCGATTATGCAGGAAGCAACAGCGACGCCTACAAAATCCCGAACGAATTCCAGGGGGTAAAATCAGGGGATGTAAAAGTAAGATTCAGACTGGCCAATACGGTAAGAAAATCCACGACAAAAACCAGCTGGAGCACCAATGATGCGATGAAAAAATCTTCCAGCGGCGGAATCGACGCCACCAGCCCATCCAATTACCTGAACATCTGGGTGGTAGGAAATATGGGACAGATCTTAGGATATGCCACCTTCCCTGAATCTGCCGGATTATGGAATGACGGAGTGGTAATCGCTGCACCTTATTTCGGAAAAACCGGAGCTTCTTCACCATTTAATCTAGGAAGAACCGCTACCCACGAAGTGGGCCACTATCTGAACCTGAGACACATCTGGGGAGATGCCAATTGCGGAAACGACCTGGTAGCTGATACGCCTACCCAAACCGGCGCCAATTCAGGAAAACCGAGCTACCCTCTTTATAATACCTGCAGCGGCACCCAAAGATCAGTCATGTTCATGAACTATATGGACTATGTGGATGATGCGGCGATGTTTATGTTCTCTGCCGGACAAAGATCCAGAATGCAGTCGGTGGTTGCTTCTTCAGGAGCAAGATCCGGACTGAGACTTTACTAAGTTTTTTCAAGTTAATTTTTATAAAAGAGGCTGTCCTAAAAGTTTGGGCAGTCTTTTTTTTTGTAAAAATGAACAAGTAATTTTTTTGCTCCAGAGGAGCAAATTAAGTGATCATTTCACGCGCTATGCTGTAAAATTAGTATAAAAAAAAACCTGAAAAAAGTTTTAATAAAAAAGACTGCCCTTTTTGGACAGCCTCTTATATTTACTTTAATAGATTTTATCATAAGGTTTTCAGATTGTCAGCCGGAGTATAATCCATGAAAATACCGCCGTCCAGCTGTACCGATTTTACTTTCTTTTTAATCGGCACGGTAAGCACCATCTGTTTCTGGTCTTTTTCCCAGACCGCCGGAGAGAAATGCAGCTTCTCCACGGTTCCATCCTCATAATTGATTTCAGCATCGAAAGGAATCGCAAAACCACCCACATTTTCAACATTTACCGTCAGGAGATCGTTCATCTGTGCCGCACGGGTGACTTTCAGGTCGATATAATTGTTCGTGTAGAACCAATTGTTGAAGAACCAGTTCAGGTTTTTTCCGGAGCCGGTGTTCATCGAATTAAAATAATCCCACGGGATCGGATGCTTGCCGTTCCAATTGTTCATATAATGATGAAGGGCTTTTTTGAACAGGTCATCGCCCAGGTAATCTTTCAGGGCAAGATAAGACAGGGAAGCCTTTACATACGAATTGTTGCCGTAACCTGCTCCGCTTACCTGCGTGCTCATGGTGATGATCGGCTGATCCTGCTCGGCAGAAGGATCATTGATCCATCTTTTTACCCTGAAATTCTGGTAAAATTCTTTGGCTTTCGCTTCGCCATTTTCATCAATCCCGATCAGGTATTCCAAAGTGGTGGCCCATCCTTCATCCATAAAAGCATAACGCGTTTCGTTGATGCCCATATAGAAAGGGAAATACGTATGGGCAATTTCATGGTCTGCAGTAAGCCTGGCGTCCTGGAAATCATCCGGAATACTGGTATCGTTGATCATCATCGGGTATTCCATATCGGCATAGCCCTGAATTGCCGTCATTACATTATACGGATATTCCACACCCGGCCAGTTTTTCGAGAACCAATCGAGGTTGTAACGCATCCATTCCACATAATGTTCGAAATCTTTGGCCCCGTTTTTATAGCCTGCCTGCACGCTGGCTCTTTTCGTTTTCAGCTGTACGCTTGCTCCATCCCAGACGTAATGGTTGCTTAAGGCAAAACAGAAATCGGTGATATGGCTGGCTTTGAATTTCCAGGTATTCCATTTATTTGGTTTGGTAACTTTACCGGACTTCATCTCATGCTCGTTCGCGATGTGAATCACTTTATCGCTTTTCAGAGAAGATTTATACCGTTTCAGGTATTCCGGCTGAAGGACAGCGTCAGGATTCAGGAAATCGCCGGTTGCCCATACCACATAATTTTTCGGAGCGGTAATTGCAAAGCTGTAATCGTTGAAATCATTGTAAAACTCCTGCCGGTCGGAATGCGGAAGCATATCCCAGCCGTTGTAATCGTCGTATACGGAAATTCTCGGGAAAGAATAGGCGACATAAAACGTTTCAGGATCAATCTGCCCTTCTCTTCCGCTCTGCACGGATAAAGGATATTCCCATTCTATTTTGACCTCTGCTTTAGCTTTGGATTTTAAAGCTGTATTCAGTTTTACTTTTTCTACCGTTCCCCAATCGTCACTGTTTACCATATATTTTTCACCGTTCACAACAAAAGATTTGATGTGTAATCCCGACGATAAAAAATCTTTGGAAACCACTCCGGATCTGGGAGCCTGTGGTTTGTGGAGGTTATTGACGAACCGTATCGCCAGTTCATTAAGGGCATTCGGACTGTTGTTGGTATAAATGATGGTTTCTTTTCCTGAAACAACTTTAGAACCGGCATCTACTTTTACCTCAACATTGTATGCTCCTTTGTTCTGCCAATAGTTCTTTCCCGGGGCACCCGACCGGTCGCGGGTCCCGTTTTCGTATGCTTTTTTTATATTTCTCGGCATATACAGTTCCTGCGCGGAAAGCTGCCATGAAGCCAAAAGCACAACGCCCAAAATAATTCTCTTCATTAAAATTCTGTAGGTATTTAATTCAACATAAAAGTACAAAAAACAGCAATACCGGCCATGTAAGCGTTGGAAATTTTTGTATTCTGAAAAATGGATACTGATGAAGCTGTTTTGAATGAATCAATTATAAATTTCAGATTGTAAATTGTGGATAACTCTGTGGATAAGTTGGGGAATAAGCATGTGGATAACTTTTAAACTATTTATTTCGGTAAAAGCAAAAACTGATAAATAATTAAAAATCAATTACTTAAAAAATATTAAATTAAAAATAAGTTTTCCACAAAGGTATTAGCAACATTTGTCATTATGGATAAATAAGATTTAAAAATTTCAATATACTTTGTCATTCCGCAGAAAACCAAGCGTGAATCTTTTCATACTATTCGCTAATACGATGTTGAGATTTCTGCGAAATGACAAATAAGACGTTTAAATATAAAAAGTTAATATTGGGTAATAATTTACAGTATAAATTTCCACATACTTGTCATTGAAGGAATCCAAACGGGAATCTTTCCAGCGAGCATTTCCTTAACGAAATGACAAGCCTTATCTGTAATTCTTTGAATTTATAGGAATACTATTAGAAACACAAAAAAGCGCATTTTAACATGCGCTTTTACTGATATTGGAATATTATATTTCCTTTTATTTAAACCTTATTATTTTACAAACTGCAACTCCGCCAATACCGGAAAGTGGTCCGAAGGATACAGCAGATTGTCTCTCCGGTCATTGATATGACGGTGGGATTTGATATTGAACCCCTTTACGAAAATATAATCGATCCTTTCTTCAGGAACTTCATTCACGTTAAATCCGGTGAAGGTTCCTTTCGGCCCGTAATGTTTGGTTTCCGAATGATAAAAAGAATCCTTTAGGTTTTTCGACATGATCTTAATCGGTTCCGAATCTTCCGTCAGGTTGAAATCACCACTTACGGTTACCGGTAGATTTTTAGGATTAATTTCCTTGATTTTCTTTAAAATCAGTTCCGAAGATTTTACCCTTGCCACATTTCCGACATGATCGAAATGAAGATTCAGGGCCATAAATTCCTTTTTTGATTTTTTATCTTTGAAAACCGCGTAGGTACATATTCTGTTTAAAGCAGCATCCCATCCTTTTGACGGTTTCTCCGGTGTTTCGGAAAGCCAGAATGTTCCGGAATTTATAACCTGAAGCCTTTTGTTATCGTAAAAAATAGGCGAGAATTCCCCCTTCTCTTTTCCGTCATCCCTGCCTACGCCTACATAGTCGTAATTCTTCAGTCCGTTTTTGATATCTTTCATCTGATCCGGCAGTGCTTCCTGAACCCCGAAATAATCCGGATGGTAGTAAGTCAGCAGAGCAGCCACATCCTCTTTCCGGTGGGTCCATGAATTTTCCTTGTCCGAATCTACATTCAGCCTAATGTTGAAGCTCATTACTTTGAGGTCCTGTGAAAAACTCCAGGCAAATGCCAAAAGAAATACGATTGAAAATTTTAAATTCATTATTTTACTTTAAAAATCACACAAAAATAAAAATTATGTCTCAGAGCGGGACTATAAACCCCGAACTTTCCTGTTATATTTCGTTCATAGGAAAAGAAGACTGATATAAACCTCATAGGTTTTGAAAACCTGTGAGGTTTTTAAATAAAAAAGCTGCCTTTTCAGGCAGCCTTATCATTTATATCATGCCAACCGGGAGCACAATATTATTTGTAATTTGCTTACTCTTTCGTAAACTTAAATTCTTTCCCGCCCTGACTGAAGGTAATCGTTTTCTTATCCTGGCTGAAAGTCATGGAAATCTGCGCCATTTCAAAACTAAAGGTATTGTTTCCGGTATATTCCAGCGGGAATGCCTGCTGACCGGTTGCCTGGGCATACAGTTTATTGTCTTTTTCCGTAAATGTAATTTTCAGCGGAAGCTCCTTGCTGCCATACACTCCGGTGAAATCTTTAATGTTGATCTTTTCCATCGGTTTTGCCTGAGCGGAAGTCCACAGATTATTCTGGCCGTTCACATCAGGGATCCGGGAATTCGGATCCAGTTTTACCTGTTCGATTTCCTTATTGGAATCCAGCTTAAAGGTCCATTCCTTATTTCTTTTCCAGACTTCAATTGGCAGCTTTACCATTTTTTCGGTTCCATCCTTGAATTTCACCTGCACGGTTGTCGGCATCGGCAATTGTCCGATATTTTCAACGGTAATCTGCGCTCCGTTTTTGAAGTCGCCGTTTACATATTTCACATCTTTTAAGCCCTGATCGATCTTCCACTTGTTGATAAACCAGCCTCTCCAGAACCAGTTTAGCTCCTCACCGGAAACATTTTCCATGGTATGGAAGAAATCCCACGGCGTCGGATGCTTGAAAGCCCAGCGATCAATATACGTTCTGAATGCCTTATCGAATTTTTCAGGACCTAAGATGGATTCTCTGAGAACCTCCAGACCAAGCCCCGGTTTGTAATAAGCCAGGATCCCGATGCTGTTTTCCTTCATGTTGTCTGGTCCTACCATGATCGGCTCGAAATTATCGTTCATCAGGAAAGCACCTGTCTGCGCGATATTTTTCTTTTCGTAATATTCCCCTTTATTGAAAGCCTGTGTGGAAAGCTCGTTGATGAATGTATTGAATCCTTCGTCCATCCAGGCGAACAGCCTTTCGTTGGAGCCTACGATCATCGGGAACCAGTTGTGCCCGAACTCATGATCGGTAACACCCCAGAGTTCGCTGCCTTTGGAATTCATGTGGCAGAAAACAATTCCCGGATATTCCATTCCGCCTTCGTTTCCGGCTACGTTGGTCGCAGCAGGATAGGTGTACGGATACCATTTGGCAGAATAATGCTCAATGGCTGCTTTGGTATATTCGGTGGATCTTCCCCAGGCATCATTTCCGGCACTTTCTGCGGGATACGCTGAAATGGCTAAGGATTTTTTACCTTCCGGAAGATTGATTTTAGCGGCATCAAGAATAAACGCCGGCGAAGAAGCCCATGCAAAATCCCTTGCCTGAGTGATCTTAAATTTCCAGGTTTTCGTACCGCCGGACTGCTGGCCTTTCCCGATCTCGGATTCCGGGCGGATCATCACGGTTTTATCGCTGTTTTTAGCCTGTTCCCAACGGTTGTTCTCTTCTTTGGAGTATACGTCTTTCGGATTCAGCAATTCTCCGGAAGCCACCACATAATGATTGGCCGGAACGGTAATATTTGCCGTAATATCGCCATATTCCAGATAAAATTCGGAAGCGCCTAAATAAGGCATGGTGTTCCAGCCCAGCACGTCATCATAGACGCACATTCTCGGATACCATTGCGCCATGGTATAAATCTTTCCGTTTTTCGTACTTTCTATCCCCATCCGGTCGGAACCGTATTTCGGCGAAAGAAAAGAATATTCGATTTTAATTTTAGCTACTCCTCCCTGCGCTTTCAGTCCGGCAGGAAGATCGATCTGCATCCTGGTATCGGTGATGGTATATTTTACCTCTTTACCGTCCAGCTTTACGGATTTTATTTTGTAACCGCCGTCGAATTCCTCACCGTGCGCTCCGTTACGGCTTCCTGACATCGGTACGACTACGTTTCCTCTCGAATCTTTTGCAAATAAGTTCTGGTCCAGCTGCAGCCAAAGGAAACCTAATTTATCCGTACTGTTATTGGTATAAGTGATTTCAGCACTACCCGTAATTTCATCTTTGGCTTCATTCAGGCTTACGTTTAAATTATAGCTTGCCGAATTCTGCCAGTAAGCATAGCCAGGCTGTCCGCTCGCCGATCTTGTGGGCGTACCGGTCTGGGTATAGAAAAAAGGCTTGAATGCTTCTACATAGTCGTATTTCGGAGTTTCCTGAGCCGATACCGGCTGTGAAAAACACAGGACGGCAAGCGCAGAACCAAGGATTGGAATTTTAAAGTTCATAATTTATCTTTTGTTTAGCAAAGTAAACAAAAATAAGACTTCTCGTACAGAAAAGTCTTTCACAGCCTTTAAATTGTCAGATTATTTCGGTCTTCCTCAACCGAAAGGAAATATTCAGGAAAATCTTCTGCCGAAACAGCCTGTTTGCTTTCCAGTTTTACAATGCCGACCGCTTTATAATATGCGGTCAGCCTGACCTTTTTCTTTTGGAGTTCCCGTTCCAGTTTGATGAGGTCAGCATCTGTTCTTAGAACAGCCAGATAGATTTTCATGTTATGCCTGTATTAATCCGTGTCCGATGTCCCTGTATTTCAAACCTTCGATAGGCTTTGCCCTGGATTCTGCCAACTCCCAGATTTCCCTGGCGGACTTTTCAGGAAACTGCTCCATGTATAAGGCCAGCAGCCCCGAAACATGAGGCGTTGCCATACTGGTGCCGCTCATGGCATAATAATTACCGCTTTTGTTTTTGGAATTTTTAGGATACGAACTGATGATATCCACCCCCGGTGCACAGATATTCACGTTGCCGCCGGTCGCAGGATTCAGCCCTGCATTGGAAAACCGGGCTACCTTCATCTGGCCGTCGATGGCACCTACCGCCATTACCGACAGCGAGTTGGCCGGCATGGAGACCGGTTTCGGGAGCGAAGGCCTGCTGCTGTCGTTTCCTGCCGCTGCCACAATGATGCAGTTGTTATCAAGCGCTCTGGCTCCTACTGTTTCAAAAAGCGGCGAAGGCATCTCATTCAGTTTTACGGCAGAGGCAAGCGAAAGGGAAAGGATTCTGAATTTTTTGGTAATGGCCCAGTCAATAGCGTCGATCACGCTGCCGGTTGTTCCTTTTCCCGAGTCGGAAAGCACTTTGGCGATTTTCAGGTTGGCTTCTTTGGCAATACCGTAGCGTCTCCCGTTATCCATCCGGATATTTCCGGCTGCAACCCCTGCACAATGTGTTCCGTGGCCGTTTGGATCACGGTTCCAGTCTTCAGCGGCGATAAATAACTTCCCTTCAATCTCTCTTCCTGAAAAATCCGGATGTTGCAGTTCAAGGCCGGTATCGAGAATACAGATGTCGATCCCTTTTCCTGTATAAAGGGAATTTCCGAGGCCGAGTGCCTGTAATCCCCATTCCATTTCCACCAGCGGCTTTTGCGGCAATGGTTTGCTGACCATATACTTTTCCAGTTCGTTGATTTTATCGGCTATTTCCGCTGACTGTTTCTTCAGCTCGCTGATGATCGACAGTTCATCCGCCGGAAGAAATTCTCGTTCCTTTTCAAAATAAACAATCGGGTTTGAATCGTCTTTTACAGCACTCTGCAGCTGTTCCACATCGCCGTTTTCGATGACCAGCACCCCGAGATTTTTGTACAGCACGCCATTATCATTATCAATTACTTGGTAGGAACGGTTTTCCGCAGAAAGAAATTCCGATGAGGTAATGGAAACCTCTAGCTCGTTTTCGACTTTCCGGAGGGAACTCTTTTGCTGATCTTCCAGCAGGACAATATATCTTTCTTTTTCCATGGCGGTTTAATTTAACGTGAATTCGATAGTATTTAATTTGTTTTAAGTAATTTTAAAAGAGAAAAGAAAAACAGAAAGCTGAAGCAGAGTTGGCACTGATAAGATCATTTAATGCCTCAGATTGTTAGTCGTATGTTGGCAAAAGAAACTTCCTGCTTCCCTCTTCCAGCCAATTAACATGGTTCTGCATCGGGTTCACATTAGTTTAGCTTTGTAATCATTTTTTCCAGTACCAGGAAAATATCTTCCGAAATCATCGTCAGCTTTAGCTTTTTATTGATCCCTGAAATCTGGGTATTATGATTAACCAAAGAAGTCCAGAACTTTTCGATCCGGAGGACGGAGTTCAGCTCTTTTATCTTATCATCATCCATCACGCCGTTCTGAAATAGAGAAATTACCAAACCGGAAAGCAGCTCTTCCGCTTCTTCCAGCTTCTTCTTTTCTTTGACATGCATTTCCGAAAGAAAACCATGGATGCTTTCCATTCCGCTGAATGAAAACCCCCAGATCAGTTCTCTTTTCCCTGTAGCAATCCGTTCCATCCTGATGGGGTTAAAGCCTCTCTTTACGGTTGAAACCATGTTCATTACTTTCAGCACCTCGGATTCATAGGTGGTGTTGCCTTTGGTTTTCAGATACTCCAGGAATTCATTGAGAAACACTTCAAACTGCCCGTCAAAATCAAAGGATTTCGACAGGTAAAGTTCCTGGACCTTATTAAAATTTCCCAGCAGTTCCTCAAGCTTCTGTATCGTATGGTGAACAAGCTCCTGCATTACTCAAAAATAATCTGTTCGACTTCGCTTCCGTCTTTGTCTTTCAGGGTAACGATCCGGATTCCTTCTTCTTCCATTTCCACATGGAGGTTGATAAATAGTTTATCCTTGTCCTCGGCAGAATTGGTATTGGGATCTATGTAAATATTATTCAGCTTTGAATTCATTAAACTGTATTTGTTTAAAATATCTGTATAAATGGTTTTCAGGGCTTCGGATTCCGTTTCCGTGGAAGTACCTTCGATAGGCCGTTCCACAGGTCTTGCAGAATTGGTGGGAAGCGTCCTACCCGGAATTTTAATTTCAGGAACCGGAGTTGTGTTAGCATGTATCGCTCTGGCAGATGATATTGTGCTGCCCGTCCGTACGCCGTTGAGTAAGATTTTGAAATCTTCATTCTGGATATTTTTTACCGAGACCGGCTGAATGTTGAGCAGCTTCTGCCTGTTGACCAGAAGGATCCTTTCATTTACTTCCTGGATGAATTTGGTTTCATTAAGTTTAAAATCACGGTCGGCATCCGCATCAATATCGGTGATCTTGATGGGAATATCCATCTTCACACTCGGCAACGAATACCTCGGAACCTTGAAAAATTTTAAATACTCGTGCCGGGCATATTCTTTCGCGATCATTACCGCGTTTTCGTCCGCTTTTTTACGAGCCTGAATTATCTCGTTGTTGAGATAATTCAGGTAATCTGATAATTTGATCATTCCCGTAAAAGTTTTATTGAGCCAATAGTCCGAGAACTTTTTCCAGTCCGGCAGGCATTTCGTCGTTGGTAGCCTTTACCTTCACCCCCAGCGAATATTCTTTTTCCACCTTGATGCCGGTAGCCGAAGACCTTTTGTAAGAAACATCCACATTGAATTTTACCGGTCCGAAGCCTCCCGAAGCCCCGGCCTTGATTCCGAATTCATCACTGACGTCTTTGGTATAGGTTGAATTCAGTTTTACGTTGAAATCCACCTCACAAGTTTCGATTCTGAAAGCAGGGACATTTAATAATGAGATAAAAGGAACGGAAATCTCCACGTCATTCATCTTTTCTTTCGGATTATCTTTTTCATCCTCATCTTTTTCAGGATCAAAATCCGGGTTCGGACCCATTTTCTTGTACTTGAATTCAGCCATACGGAGCTTCTGCTCATTGTCTACGGTTTCAAAACCGACTTCCTTGATGAAATTCACAGTGCTGATTGATGCGTTTGACTGTGCTTTCACGCAGGCATCCAGCGGCCCGCCGATGATGGTTGCAAAATCAATGCTTCCCAATTCTGCTGCAAAATCAGCACTTTCAGCACCCGATGTTTTGAATACCTGGTCGTCTTCGGCCATTCTTCCGGCTACCATTTTCAGGACTTCCGAAGAAACGGCAGCAAAGGATTTCTCCCATTTTTCATCATAGTTCCTTTTAAAATCTTCGATGATGCTGATGAGCTCCTTATTGGACAGTGCAACCAGCTCAGAGGTTTCGATTCCTGAAACTTTTTCGTAAACGGCAGGGCTTAATGATTTTTCCAGTCCGGCCAAAAGATCAATCAGTTCGTTTTTCGATTTCCTGGTGTGGTTTGCTTCCAACACCGACTTTAATGTTTCCATGTTTTGTTGTTTAGGTTATTAAAAAATTTCTACCGCAAAGATAGGCTGCTGCAAAACCTTTGCTCTCAGTAAATTACCTAAACTTAAACCGTAAAATCCCCCAAATAAAAAAAGTAGATTCCCCTATAGAGAATCTACTTTTAATTGTATTTGATGAGGTTTAGTTTATATTATCTATTAAATCAATTTGATTTTTTGGCTTTGATCATCGCTTCCAGCGCATCCCACATTTCCTGCGGAATATCTTCCAGCATATTGAATTCGCCGGCTCCCTGCAACCACTCGCCTCCGTCTATGGTTACCACTTCCCCGTTCATATACGCTGAGTAATCAGATACCAGATAAGCGGCAAGGTTGGCCAGCTCCTGATGTTCGCCGACTCTTCTCAGCGGTACTTTTTTCCGCATATCGAATTTCTCCTGCAGGTCTCCCGGCAGCAGCCTGTCCCACGCTCCTTTTGTCGGAAAAGGCCCAGGAGCGATGGCGTTGAAACGGATCCCGTACTTGGCCCACTCTACCGCAAGGGATCTTGTCATGGCCAATACTCCGGCTTTCGCACAGGCCGACGGAACCACATAAGCGGAACCTGTCCAGGCATAGGTGGTCACAATATTCAGGACGGTACCCGGCGTTTTGGAGTCGATCCAGTGTTTTCCAATGGAAAGCGTACAGTTTTTCGTTCCTTTCAAAACAATATCCAGAACCGCATCAAAAGCAGAATGGGTAAGCCTTTCGGTTGGTGAGATGAAATTTCCGGCCGCATTATTTAATAGGATATCTATTTTACCGAATTCTTTCAGAGTGGCTTCCTTCATGGCTTCCACTTCATCCCAGTTTCGTACATCGCAGGCTACAGAGAGCACTTTGCCTCCGGTTGCTTCTTCTAGCTCCTTAGCTGTTCCCCGCAGTTTTTCCAGATTTCTGGAGGTGATGACTACCTTTGCGCCCAATTCAAGAAAATATTTGGTCATGGCTTTTCCAAGGCCGCTTCCGCCTCCGGTTACAATGGCTACCTTATCTTTTAAAGCTCCTTCACGAAGCATCGGTTGTGTATAAAGATTCATACTATATTATTTATATGTAAGAGAATTAGATTCCTTCTCCGGTCGTGTGTTCCGTAAATTTACTATAAAAATTTATTTTTCCTATTTAAAAAACTATGCAGGATATATAAATAACGCCCGATAGTATTTTGTATAAATTAATAACGATTTAAAAATATCAATATTAAAATCATATTAAATCTAATTAATACATACAAAATTTATATGAAAATATTAATTTTGTAAAAAAATACAAACCACCATGCCAAGCCTTACTCCCAAAACCACCGTCCTGGGATTTTCGAATGCTTACCACCTTCTCAGACGGACTACTTATAATATTACGAAAGCAAAGATTCTTGATTTTGCTACGAAGACCCCGCAGCAGGCCCTTACGGAACTGTTCACCTTCAGCAATCCGGTTCCGGCTTCACCGCTGAACAATATCGGGGAAACCATTGTCCCGACTGCCGCAAACCCTACCATTACCGACAGCCAAAGTACGGTCAACAGTGTAAAATATGATCTGTACTGGTGGCTGCACAGTGCCCTGAAAGATCCTTCGGCACAGCATAAACTCGTTTATTTCCTCCACATTCTTTTTGTGACGGATGACGATGCTTCGTTCTGGACAAATTTCGATTACCGGGAGTTGCTGAGATTCCATGCCAATGGCAGCCTTAAGGACCTTGCAGTGCGGGTCACTCAAAATGCGAGGATGCTGCTGTTTTTAAATAACAACCTGAACCAAAATACCAGTCCCAATCAGAACTATGCCCGCGAATTTCTGGAACTTTTTACGATTTTAAAAGGGCCTCAGATTGCTACGGGAAATTATACGAATTACACGGAAACCGATGTACAGCAGGCAGCGCGGGTGCTCACCGGCTTTTCCCTGACTTCATCGATCCATCTTGATAAAACGGCAAGACTTAATTCACTGGACCCTGTGACCAACATTCCGACTGGTGAAGTAAAGGTGAGTAAGCACGATACGGGAACCAAAACATTCTCTTCGGCATTCGGCGGACAGGCAATTACCGGGGGAACTACGGAAGCAGCCATTAAAACAGAGCTTCAGAACTTCGTCACGATGATTTTTAATAAGGATGAAACCGCGAAAGCATACTGCCGGAGAATGTACCGCTATTTTGCAGGAAGGCAGATCACCGCCGAAATAGAAAATGACATCATTGCCCCTTTGGCCGCTTCGCTAAAAGCTGACAACTACAACATCATCCCCGCACTTACAACCCTTCTGAAAAGCAAGCATTTTTACGATGAAGAGGACAGTATTACGGGAGATCAGACCATCGGGAATATTGTGAGAAACCCTGTGGAGCTTTATCTTCATATGTTTTCCCTGCTTAATTTACAGCTTCCGGCGTACACTGCAAATCCTTCGGCTATCCACAGCCTGATGGGAGTAGTCGCCAATTATTCGTCCAATATGGGAATGCCGGTATTCAGCCCGCAGTCGGTGAACGGATACGCCGCCTATTCCAGCAGCCCGAACTATGATAAAAACTGGATCACGACTTCCTCACTCAGGATACGGTACAACAACACCATTGATTTCTTCATCAACGGACTTACCTACAACGGGTTTACCTTTAAGCTGAACAATGCTGCATTTGTAAAGAACAGCGGCTATTTTACCAACCCTGGAAATGCAGATACGCTGGTTACCGAATTTCTGCAGATGATGTTTGTGGAAGTACCGGACGGCACCCGTTATGATGAATTCAAAACCATTTTCCTGAACAGCCTGAGCCCGACCAACTGGCAGAATGAATGGAACAACTATAACAATACGGGAAATGCAACCAATGTAAAGATCCCTATCGACCGATTGATTAAAGCCATCATCAAATCTCCTGAATTCCAAATACTCTAAGATCATGAACAGAAAAGACTTTTTAAAATTAATTTCTCTTGCAGGGGTAGGAACTCCTTTTTACCTCAACGGAATGCCATCCCGGTTCATGAATCAGTTTTTGGATTTTCAGCTCAGCTGCGATGCGGTGAATGACCGCGCGTTGGTTATCCTCAGGCTTGCCGGCGCCAATGACGGACTCAATACGGTAATTCCCGTGAGCCAATACAGCACCTACGCCGCACTGCGCCCGAACATCAAGATCAACAGTTCAGGAACCGGAAGCTATATTCCGTTGGACAGTACGGTGGCATCCGGCAAACTCGTCGGCCTGAATCCTTCGATGACGGGCTTTAAAAACCTGTATGATTCCGGGAAACTTCTGCTGATGAACGGGGTAGGCTACCCGAACCCGAATTACTCACATTTCCGTTCGGAAAACCTGATGTTTTCAGGAAAAGACGGCTCTACAAGCGCCGACCTTCTGGACGGGATATTCGGACGTTATCTGGGTGCTTTGTATCCGGGATTGGCCGGAAATCCGACGACCCTGAGCCCGGATCCGCTGGCCATACAGATGGGAAACCTCAACCCGTGCCTGTTTTACGAACATACGACCGAGAAAAATATCGAATACAATATGACGGGATTCCAATCCAGTGTTTTCAGCAATCTGAACCTGATGAATTCCGAGTATAACGATCTTTTAAGTTACATCAAAGGCGTGGCTTCGAGTATGGATGCTTATTACAACCGGGTGATGCAGGTATTCAATGCAGGAAACAATTCTACCACTATCTATCCCAATTCTTCATTGGGCAAGCAGCTGAAAACCGTAGCCCGGATGATCAAAGGAGGAAGCAAGACAAAAATCTTCCAGGTGAACCTGAGCGGCTTTGATACGCATGTCAACCAGGTACAGGCGGGAAGTACCCACCTGGGAACCCATGCCAATCTTCTGGGGGATATTGCCAACTCGGTGGCCGCTTTTCAGGCAGATATCCAGCAGCTGGGCATTGCCAATAAGATCATGACCGTCACCTTCAGTGAATTCGGACGCCAGGTACGGGAAAACGGAAGCACCGGAACCGACCACGGCGATCTGGCTCCTTTCTTTGTGATTGGGAATGCTGCGGCGGCAGGAATTTTAGGTGACCATCCGGTCTTTACCAACCAGACCAGCTTTTACTACAACCAGAACCAGAGACGATATGATTACCGGCAGATCTTTGCCTCGCTTCTTCAGGACTGGCTGGGAGCCAGCACAAGCCTTATGGTAACTTCCGAACTGGATTATTACGTAACCGGAAACCAGAAAGTGGATGTTATTTCCAACGCACAGAAAGCAGGTACCGTCTGTCCGACAACAACATTAGGTACCTCTAATGTAACCTCAGAAAAAGGTGTTAAAATATATCCGGTTCCGGCAAGCCAGTATCTTTACATAGAAGTTGAAAACTCCGGAACTCCGGAAATAAAATACCAGATGCTGGATATAAGCGGACGGGTTATCCTTCAGCGCAGTGAAAAGCCGGCCTCCGGACGGATTGAAATCAATGTTTCATCAGTTCCGCAGGGAAATTACATTCTGAAGCTTACGGTGAATTCCGAAGAAATCAGTAAAAAAATTACAATTGCACATCATTAAGAACAACTGGTCCCAAATAAAAACAGCCTGGCAGAAATGTCAGGCTGTTTTTATAACAAGATTAAAATTAATTAAGAAGCCACTACCGTTCCTTTGAACGAAAGGGTTTTAGGTGTTTTGCTGTCACTTGTAGTAACATTTACCGTTTTCATAAATGGACCTGCGTTAGCTGCATTATAGCTCGCTTCTACAAAACCTGTTTTTCCCGGAAGAATTGGTGTTTTTGTATAGTTTGCTGTAGTACATCCGCATGAAGGTGCTACGTTTTCAATAATGATCGGCTTGTTTGAAGTATTGGTAAACTCGAATTTGATCAGTTTCGGTTTTCCCTGAGGGATATTTCCTACTTCAATCGATTCTGATTTCCATTTGATGGCATCTGCCAATACGCTTACAACGGGAGCACCTACAGAAGGCAATACATTTGCATAGAACGGAGAACATGCTAAAACAGCAAGAAATGCGGTAACTTTTAAATTTTTCATGATATACATTTTTAATGATGATTAACCGATAATTTTATTTAACAGAACAAATGTAAGCGGAAATTATGAATAGCGCCTGTTAACCGTTCTCAAACATTTGTTAATAAGTTGTTAACGATCAAAAATTAATAGATATTTTTGGATAATATTGCCCTGTCAATGGAAATCAAGAAACTCAATATTATCATCACCCTCGGTTTTGTGGCCATTATCGGTATTCTGATCGCACAGCTTCTGTGGACACGACAGGCTTATAATCTTGAAGATAAAAAATTCAACCAGACGGTGAACATCGCTTTGCTGGAAGTGGTGGAGAAACTGTCCGGCGGAAAAACCTCCTTTACCGAAAGCCCGGTGCAGAATATTTCCAACGACTATTACGTGGTAAACATCAATAATGAATTTCATCCCGATGTCCTGGAACATTACCTGAAAACGGAATTTACAAGATTCCAGATCAATACCGATTACGTGTACGCTGTTTACAACTGCCACAGCGATAAGATGCTCTACGGGAAATACATTTCAAAAGACCAGGGCGAATCCCATACCAAGGTTATTAAATTTCCAAAGCATAAAAACCTGGTGTATTACTTTTCCATCCGTTTTCCGAATAAAACAACGTACATGATCAGTTCGCTGAGGTTCTGGTATCTGCTTACCTTTGCCCTGATTATTATCCTTCTGGTATATGTTTATTCCATTTATACAATCATTCAGCAGAAGAAATTCTCGGAACTGCAACGGGATTTCATCAACAATATGACCCATGAGTTCAAGACTCCGCTGTCTTCCATCCTACTCGCTTCAGAAGCGCTGACCAAGCAGAATGCGGTAAAGGAAAATCCAAAACTGCAAACCTACACTTCCATCATAACCGACCAGGGCAACAAGCTGAACCACCACATCGAAAAAATACTGAATATTGCAAAAAATGACGCGTCAGGCTTATCGCTGAAACCGCAGAGAATCGTTCTGCTGCCTTTTATCAGGGAAATTGCAGAAACAGTAAAGCAGAAAAACGATCATATATCCCTGGAACTCCGCATCGACGAAAACATTTCAGTGATTGCCGATGAATTCCATTTTGCCAATATTATTTACAACATTCTGGATAATTCCATCAAGTATTGCGAAACGGAGCCGGTGATTGTTATTTCGGCCTATACCGAACAAAAAGGCTTATCTTTAAAGTTTAAAGACAACGGAATGGGAATCCCTGCTAAAAATATCCCTCATATTTTTGATAAGTTCTACCGGGTACATACCCCAAAAAGTGAGGAAGTTACCGGTTTCGGACTGGGTTTATTTTATGTGAAAAAAGTCGTCCGGCAGCATGGCTGGAAAATTTCTGTGGAAAACAACGACGGCAAAGGCATTACCACTACGCTGTTCATCCCTTTTTAGACCTGTAAAATACCATGGAAAAATCTAAAATTCTGTATGCCGAAGATGATCAGACGATCGCTTTCCTGATTCAGGACAGCCTGGAAAACCATTATGATATTTCCTGGTTTTCCGACGGAAAATCTGCTTTGGAAGCTTTTCACCGACAGGATTTCGACATCTGCCTGCTGGACATCATGATGCCGGAAATGAACGGTTTTGAACTGGCAGAACAGATCCGCAGCAGAAATTCTGAAATTCCCATCATTTTTATTTCCGCAAAAGCATTGAAGGAAGACCGGATCAGAGGCCTGAAAATCGGTGCGGATGATTATCTGGTGAAGCCTTTCAGTATTGAAGAGCTGATCCTTAAGATTGAGGTATTCCTGCGCCGGTCTAAAAAAACAAACGTTTCCCCACAGAAATACAAGATCGGAAAATTTGATTTCGATCCTAAAAATTATACGCTGCAGGATTCAAATGGCACGGTCACCCTTACCCAAAGGGAATCCGAGCTGCTTTTTTATTTTATCCGGAACAAAAATACGGTCCTCAAAAGACAGGATATCCTGAAGGCCATCTGGGGCGATGATGATTATTTTATGGGCCGGAGCCTGGATGTTTTCATTTCAAGGCTCCGTAAAGTCCTTGCCCATGAAGAAAATATTGTCATCGAAAACCTACATGGAATCGGGTTCCGTTTTTCTGAGAAATAGTTGTTTTAAACTTAACGTGAACCCGAAGTAGAAATCGGATCAATAGGCAGGAAGAGGGGAGCAGGATGCAGGAAGTTCCTTTTGTCAGTAGCAATATCAAGGGTATTAATTAAATCGTTTCTTACTTATCAATAGAAATCCCGTTAAAATCCCGGTTCATCAAACTGAATCACAATCTTTTATTTAAATAAACGACTGAAAAATCTCATACGATCGAACTCACGCTAACTATAAATATGACGACTATTTTAAACGCAAAGATTACTTTTCCTGATGCACACGATAAGGAGGCAAAGAAGGATCAGCAACCTGATCTGATGAAGCGCATGCCTCTTCAGTCCGTTTTATAAGATATCCATCATATCATTTGATATTAAACCTTGAGATAGCGACCAGTAAAGCTTCAGGCATCCAGCTCCCCTCTTCCAGCCAATTGATTTTAAACAATGAAACAATAAACCATTATCTTTTAATTTTTATAAATTTACCCTTCACAAAAATGTTGTTTTATGAAAAGGTCAGGGACTGCTGTTTTTATACTTCTCTTATTTTCCGGTTTTTATCTGAAAGCTCAGAATTTCGAAAAACTTCACCAATATGTTAACCCGCTCATCGGAACGGAAAAAATGGGCCATACCTATCCCGGAGCCACCGCACCGTTCGGGGCCGTTCAGCTGAGTCCTGAAACGGATACCATTGCTTATGAACTGAATGGCAAATACAACGGTGAAGTCTATAAATATTGTGCCGGTTACCGGTATGAAGATCCAACGATCGTGGGCTTCAGCTCCACTCATTTCAGCGGAACGGGACACTCCGACCTGGGGGATTTCCTGATCATGCCGACCGTAGGAAAACTGCAGCTGAATCCCGGAACGGCTTCTCGTCCGGAAAATGGCTACCGGAGCCGGTTTTCGCATCAGAATGAAACGGCAGAAGCCGGTTATTATAAAGTAAAATTAGACGATCACAATATCATCGCGGAACTTACGGCCACCACAAGAGTCGGCGTGCACCGGTATACTTTTCCCAAATCCGATCAGGCACATATTATTCTGGATCTGATGGCCGGAATTTACAATTACGACGGCAAAAATGTATGGACGTATGTCCGGGTGGAAAACGGAACTACCATCACCGGTTACCGTCAGACCAACGGCTGGGCCAGAACAAGAACCGTTTATTTTGCCATGAAATTCTCAAAGCCTTTTACTTCTTACGGCCAGAAGAATTACGATGGCAAACAGGTTTATAACGGATTCTGGAGAAAATTCGACCAGACCAAAAACTTCCCGGAAATCGCAGGGAAAAATATTAAAATGTATTTTGATTTTAATACGGATGAAAACGAAGCGGTTGAAGTTAAGCTTGCCATTTCGCCGGTAAGCCAGGCGAATGCCCTGGAAAATCTTGAAATGGAAACCGGAAACCTTTCGTTCGATCAGGTAAGAGCACAAACCCAGGATAACTGGAACAAAGAATTGAATAAAATCGTCATCAAAGGTTCAGACACGGAAAAAACGAATTTTTATACAGCGATGTATCACACGTTCATCAATCCTACGGTATATACCGATGTCAACGGAGAATATAAAGGATTGGATCAAAATATTCATAAAGCGGAAGGCTTTACGAACTATACCACCTTCTCCATTTGGGATACCTATCGGGCGCTGCATCCTTTTTTTAATATTATTCAGCCTAAACGTAACGGAGATATGGTACAATCGATGATGGCGCACTACAATCAGTTTTCGATGAAAATGCTGCCGATCTGGTCGCATTACGCCAATGACAACTGGTGCATGAGCGGTTATCACAGTGTGAGTGTCGTGGCTGATGCGATCATCAAAGGCAACTATTCCGGAGATGCCAAAGAAGCCCTGAAAGCCTGTGTAGAAACAGCCAATAAAAGAAATTATGAAGGGATCGGACAATATATTGACCTGGGCTATATCCCTGCCGATAAAAACGGGACTTCCGTTTCCAACACATTGGAATACGCCTACGACGACTGGGCGATTGCCCAGCTGGCTAAACATCTGGGAGAAACAGGAATTTACAATACGTTTATCAAGCGTTCCGAAAACTGGAAAAACAATTTCGACAGCAGCATCGGATTTATGCATCCGCGGCTGGCCGACGGAAGCTTTAAAAAAGATTTTAATGCCCTGAGCACGCACGGACAGGGTTTTATTGAAGGAAATTCCTGGAATTACAGCTTCTTTGTCCCTCAAAATCCGGATGAACTTATCCGCATGATGGGCGGAAAGAAAAAATTCGCATCCAAGCTGAACGAATTATTTACCATGCATCTGCCGGATGAGTTTTTTGCCGATACGGAAGACATTACCCGCGAGGGAATCATTGGCGGTTATGTTCATGGAAACGAACCCGCGCATCACGTAGCTTATCTTTACAATTGGGCCGGACAGCCATGGAAAACCCAGGCGCAGGTAAGACGGATCCTGGAAATGCAGTACAAAGCAACACCGGACGGACTGGGCGGAAACGACGATACCGGACAGATGAGTGCCTGGTATATCCTGAGTTCGTTGGGTTTTTACCCTGTAGCTCCGGGATCGGAAGATTATGCGATTGGAAGCCCTTCTGTTGATCACGCAGTTCTGCATCTGGAAAACGGAAAAACATTTGAAATTGAAGCGATCAGCCAAAGTCCGAAAAATGTATATGTTCAGAAAATTCTTCTTAACGGAAAGGAGATTAAAAATTTTACGCTGAAACATTCTGAAATTATGAATGGCGGGAAGCTTAGTTTTTATATGGGTTCTAAAGCGAAAAAGTAACCGCAGATTTTTATTTCCTGCCAATCGCACAGATTTTTTCGGATGTTTGTACTTATTTTCTTGATTTCATAAATTCATCATATTCATTTCGGATAAAAATAAGGAATTGTCATATTTGACAATCTTTACGGACAAATAACAGAAAACATTCATTAAGATCTGTGAAGATCCGCGCAATCAGTGGGACAAAATTCGCCGGACTTTATCCGTATTTTGATTACGGCATTCGGGGATTTGCAAACACCGGTCTCCTTTATTCTGCTGAAATTTGTATCATTAAACATCCATCGTATGAATACAAAAAACGTAAAATTAGGAAGCCAGGGACTCATCGTCCCGAATATCGGATTGGGATGTATGGGCATGACCGGTTTCGGAGATGCCGATATGTATGGCAAAACCGATGAGCAGGAAGCCATCGCCACCATTCACCGCTCGCTGGAACTGGGAGGAAATTTCCTGGACACGGCCGATCTTTACGGTCCGTTCAAAAATGAACAGCTGATTGCAAAAGCCATTGCCGGCAGCCGGGAACAATACATCATTGCCACCAAATTCGGATGGGAAATCGATGAACACGATCAGGTGACCTGGAAGATCAATGGCCGTAAGGATTATGTAAAAAAATCGGTGGAACGTTCCTTGAAGAACCTGAAAACCGATTATATCGACCTGTATTACATGCACCGGCTCGACAAAAATACCCCTATTGAGGAAACGGTAAATGCGATGGCCGAGCTGGTACAGGAAGGCAAAGTAAAGTATATTGGTCTTTCGGAAGTATCTTCGGAAACGGTAAAAAGAGCCCACGCCGTGCATCCGGTTTCGGCAGTTCAGAGCGAATATTCCCTCTTTGAAAGGACTGCAGAGGAAAAAGGAGTCTTGAAAACGCTTCACGAACTGGGAATCGGATTTGTCGCTTATTCGCCCTTGGGAAGAGGCTTTCTGTCCGGACAGATCCGCTCCATCGACGATTTGCCTGAAAATGATTTCCGCCGGGCCATTCCCCGCTTCCAGGAACAGTATTTCCATAAAAATATAGAACTGGTAAAAACCATGGAAGACCTTGCGTCAGAAAAAGGAATTACCTCATCGCAGCTGGCGCTGGCTTGGATCATCAGCAAGGGCATCATTCCGATTCCGGGCACGAAGCGGAGAGCCTACCTTGAACAGAATATGGAAGCGGCCCAAATTCATTTGAACGATGACGATCTTTCCAGACTGGAAAGCATTGTTCCGCTGGGAACCGATACCGGTGCACCATATGATGAATTCAGTATGGGACTTTTGGATTATTAATGAAACCTCGCAGGCTTAAAATTGCTAAATCTCATAGGTTTTTTGAAAACCTATGAGGTTTGCATTCCGTTGAAATGACTAATTTTATATCAAATCTCCGCTATGCATACCATCCACTCCATCTCCGCTTTTCACCGTCTGCTTTCCCTTCCGGAACCCAAACATCCAATGGTAAGCGTCATCAACATGTCCGAGAGTATTTTCCTGGAAGATGAGACCTGGAAAGGATTTGTCAACCGGTTCTACTGCGTAGCCCTGAAAAGGAATGCCCGAGGAAAAATGCGGTACGGACAGCAACATTACGATTATGATAAAGGCGTACTGAGTTTCACAGCTCCGAATCAGGTTCAGTATTTTGATGTCAAGACCATGGAGTGCGATTCGGCAGGTTATCTGTTGATTTTCCATGAGGATTTTCTACTAAAGCATCCGCTGGCACAAGCCATCTCCGGATTCGGATTCTTCTCCTATGCCGTGAATGAAGCCCTGCACCTGTCGGAAGACGAAGAAAACGATTTACTTGAAATTCTTTTTAAGATCGATAAGGAATGCGGCCGCATCGATATCCACACCCAGGAAATCATCCTTTCCCAGATCGAGCTTCTTCTGAATTACTCCAGACGCTTTTATGAAAGACAGTTTATTACCCGAAAGAACGGCAATCACCAATTGCTGGCGAAATTCGAACATTTTCTTAATGAATATTTTAACAAAGATTCATCCGAAAAAGGCATGCTGACAGTACAGCAGATAGCCCGGGCTATGAATCTTTCCCCGAACTATTTAAGTGACCTCTTGAGAATCCATACCGGACAGAATACCCAGCAGCACATCCATGAAAAGCTTATCAGCAAAGCCAAGGAAAAGCTGTCCGTCACTACTCTTTCAATCAGCGAGATTGCTTATGAGCTGGGATTTGAACATTCCCAGTCGTTCAGTACGCTTTTCAAGAAAAAAACGAAGATGTCGCCATTAGAATTCCGGCAGGCATTCAGTTAAAACAGCGGCTGACGGAAGACGACGGTTCCCTGGTGTTCGAAGAGAATATCGCCGGCGTCGGATCGCTATTTATTAAAACAAAAAAGCGTGTATGACATGCAGGCTCTATATTTTGAAATCAGTACATCTCCTCTTTAATTTTGATCTTATGCGTTCTTCCCCATTCGGCAAGTGCACTAATTACCGGTTTTAGTGTACGGCTGTAATCCGTTGAAATATATTCTACGACTACGGGTGTTTGTTCTGCATGCACTACCCTTTTTACAAATCCGTTCAGTTCAAGGTCTTTTAATTCGTTGGAAAGAACCCTGGCGGAAATTCCTTCAACCTTTCTCTGCAATTCATTGAACCGGATATTGCCGCTTTCCTGCAGCACAATAATAATTTTCAGCTTCCATTTTCCGCCGATCACATAGATGGCATCTTCAACGGAAGAAAGATGCCCCGAACATTCCTGTACTGTTATCGGCTTTTCAACAATGACTGTATTTTCCATAGATTTTATTTTCACTAACCCAAAGGTTACTGCTAACCTTTTGTTCACTACTAACTTTTCATAAGCAAATGTACCTAATTTTGCTAAAGAATTTTTAAATAAAAAAATTATGAAAAATATCCTTCATATTATTTCAAGCCCGAGAGGAGAAATATCCGCAAGCAGAAAATTAGGAAAAGCTGTTGTTAAAAAAATCCTTGAAAAGTATCCGAATGCCGTTGTAAAAGAGCGTGACCTTACAAAAAAATTAGTTCCGGTATTGGAAGAAGTACACATCAATACTTTTTTCTCTTCGCCGGAGAATTACTCTCCCGAGCAGCAATCGATCAACAGCTACTCTGAAGAATTAATTTCCGAACTAAAAGAAGCCGACATCATCGTTATCGATTCCCCAATGTATAATTTTTCGGTTCCTACAACCCTTAAAGCTTATTTTGATTTTACTTCCCGGGCAGGCTATACCTTTAAATATAGTGAGGACGGACCGGTGGGTTTACTGGATAATGATAAAAAATTATACATCGCTTTTACTTCCGGCAATATCTATTCAACAGGGCCTTACAAGATTTATGATTCGAATGTGCCTTACATCAAACATATTTTCGGGTTTTATGGGGTTTCAGACATTAGTGTTTTCCGTGCAGAAGGGCTGTCCATTCCAGGAATTATGGAAACTTCAATGGAAAAGGCAATTGACGCAGTTGCAATAGACTAAATAAACATCAGAAAAAAGCCTTCTCAACAATTTGAAAAGGCTTTATTATTTCTAAGCTTCAAAAAGCAACCGCTCTCCGAATTTCCCTTCATTGATTTTCCCGTTTTCATAAACAAGATTTCCGTTAACAAACGTGTGGGTAACCTTAGAATGGAAATTCATTCCTTCCAGCGGGCTCCATCCGCATTTGTAGAGGATATTTTCTTTGGCAACCGTCCAGTTTTCGTTCAGGTCCACCAATACCAGATCTGCTTTATACCCTTCCCTGATAAAGCCTCTTTTTTCAATTCTGAACAAGATCGCAGGGTTATGCGCCATTTTTTCAACGATTTTCTCCAGGGAGATTTTGCCGTTTTTATAATTTTCCAGCATCACCGTTAAAGAATGCTGCACCAGTGGGGCTCCGGATGGGCACTTGGTGTAGACATTCTGCTTCTCTTCCCAGGTATGAGGCGCGTGGTCGGTGGCAATAACATCGATCCTGCCATCGAGCAATGCTTCCCAAAGTCCGTCTTTATCATGTTGGGTTTTTACGGCAGGATTCCATTTGATCAGTCCGCCTTTGGTTTCGTAATCTTCATTCGTAAACGTCAGGTGATGAACGCAGACTTCCGCCGTTATTTTTTTATCTTTCAAAGGAATATCGTTTCTGAAAAGCTCGGTTTCCTTTGCCGTCGATAAGTGGAAGACATGAAGCCTTGCCCCGGTTTTCTTTGCCAGCTCGATTGCTTTTGAGGAAGATTTGTAACAGGCTTCTTCGCTCCGGATCAGGTGATGGAATTTTACGGGAATGTCTTCTCCGTATTCGTCAATGTATTTCTGGGTATTGGCCTTAATGGTGGCTTCATCTTCACAGTGAACCGCAATCAGCATTTTGGTATTGCTGAAAATATTTTCCAGCGTTTCAGGATTATCCACCAGCATGTTACCGGTAGAAGAGCCTAAGAATAATTTAATTCCAGGAACATTTCTCGGATCTGTTTTCAGCACCTCTTCGAGATTGTCGTTGGTCCCGCCCATCATGAAGCCATAGTTGGCGTAGGCTTTTTGGGCGGCGATTTCGTATTTATCGGCCAGTAAATCCTGTGTTACGGCATTCGGAACGGTATTCGGCTGATCGATGAAGCTGGTGGTTCCGCCGGCAATGGCTGCTCTCGATTCCGTTTCAATGTCGCCTTTGTGGGTAAGCCCGGGCTCCCGGAAATGCACCTGATCGTCGATCACGCCCGGCAAAAGATATTTCCCTCCGCCGTCAATGATCCGGTCTGCTTCCTCAGCAATTCCGGCATCTATTTTAGAAATTAAATCATTTTCAATTAAAACATCGCTTTCGACGATCTTGCCTTCGTTAACGATCTTTACATTTTTAATTAAGGTCTTCATTTTTACTTTTTTACAATTAGATATTGGAGATCCTGAAACCAAACACTTTATCCGCGAAGAAACGCTCAGTTTTCAGACTCCAAACTTTGTCAAAGTTCAGAACTTTGACAAAGTTTTCCAAAATTAAGGTTTATGAATGAATTTTACCCCCGCCGATAAAAAATCAATTTCTAAATATTTACATTTGCATAAAATTTCAGATTTTGAAGAAACTTCTCAACGAGACTATCATTTATGGAATCGGGGCGATTATGCCCAGAGTCATTCTATTTATTCTAAATCCTTTATATATTGATCAGATCGACAAGAAGGAGTTTGCCATATTTTCAAATCTTTATGCTTTAATTTCTTTTATAAATATTCTGCTCTCTTTTGGATTTGAAACCGCTTTTTTCCGTTTTTCTTCGGATAAAGACCATCAGAAAAAGACATTCAATACTTCATTTTGGTTTCTTTTCGGATTATCAACCTTATTTTTATTGGGCTGCCTCGTTTTTGCCCAGCCTATTGCCGATACCCTGAAATATTCTTCAAATCCGGAATATATCCGATGGTTTGCCTGGATTGCATTTTTTGACAACCTCTGTGTTATTCCTTTTGCGTGGCTCCGTTATAACAATAAGCCGGTAAAATATTCATTGGTAAGGGTATTACAATCTCTCTTCCAGACCGTTTTTACACTTGCTCTATTTTTATATATCCCACTGAGTGTATCTCATGGATTCGGATTAAAAGAAAAAGTTTCTTTTCCTTTTTACAGCAATCTTGCTGCAAGTTTTTTAGGATTTATCCTGCTGCTTCCCGTCGTATTTAAGGTTAGGTTTGAATTTTCAGCTGATCTTTTCCGTAAAATGATTACCTACTCGTGGCCAATTATGATTGCAGGGCTGGCTTTTATGTTTAATGAAAATTTTGATAAAGCCATTCAGATCTGGTTTATTCCTGAAGGAGATGCCGGAGCTTATGGCGGATGCTATAAGCTGGCTGTTCTGATGACCTTATTCGTAACGGCTTACCGAATGGGAATCGAGCCTTTTTTCTTCAAGCAGATGAATAATGAAAATGCAAAGAATACCTACGCTAAAGTAACCGAATATTTTACATTTTTCGCATCAACTGTTGCCATGGGAATTATTGCCAATATCTATTGGCTGAAGCAATTATTGATTCCAAACAGCTCATATTGGACAGCTATTGATATTATTCCTATTATTGTTATCGCCAATCTTTGTTTTGGCATCTATTATAATTTTTCTACCTGGTATAAAGTTACCGACCGAACCAAAATAGGAACGGTGATTTCCTGGCTGGGTGCAGGATTAACCATTGTTTTAAATTTATTGTTTTTATCAAAATTCGGCTTTATGGTCTCAGCCTGGGTTACCTTTATTGCTTACTTTACCATGATGGTTACGTCTTATTTGCTGGGCCAGAAATATTATCCGATTCCCTACCGTATAAAGAAGATGACGTTATTTTTAGGAATGCTCATGGCTTTCAGCTACATCATCGTTGCATTTTTCGATTATAATCTGTGGATCGGAAATCTTTTGTTTATCATATATACCGGAATTTTAGTGTACTCCGAAAAAGACATGCTGCTCTCGAGAATCAGAAAATAAAATTTGGGCCTTTAATTTGCTGCTCAACGGTTCTTCAATAAATTAAACAAATATTTAAAACACCCGGCAATACATCCGCATGCAATGCTTTTATTGCTATCTTTATAGAAAATTAAAACGTACTAAACAAAAAAAACATACCTATTATCATTTATGAAAATTATTGTTCCTATGGCTGGACGTGGTTCCAGATTACGTCCGCATACCCTTACCGTTCCGAAACCGCTTATTCCGATCGCCGGAAAACCGATCGTCCAGCGATTGGTGGAAGATATTGCTAAAGTTGCAGGAGAAGAAATTGAAGAAGTAGCTTTTATCATCGGGGATTTCGGTCCGGAAATCGAGAAATCGCTGATTCATATTGCTGAAAAACTGGGGGCAAAAGGAAGCATTTATTATCAGAATGACCCGCTGGGAACTGCTCATGCAATCAAATGTGCAGAGCAGTCGATGAGTGGAGATATCGTCATTGCCTTTGCAGATACGCTTTTCCGCGCGGATTTTGTGCTGGATAAAAACTCGGACGGTGTGATCTGGGTAAAAAGTGTGGAAGATCCTTCAGCATTCGGGGTGGTAAAATTAGACAACTATGGTTTTATTACGGATTTCGTTGAAAAGCCTACCACTTTTGTATCCGATCTTGCCATTATCGGAATTTATTATTTCAACAGCGCCGAGAAACTGATGGATGAAATCAATTATATCATGGATAACAACATCAAGAACGGCGGCGAATACCAATTGACCACGGCGTTGGAAAACCTTAGGGAAAAAGGAGCAAAATTCACCTTAGGGAAAGTAAACGACTGGATGGATTGCGGAAATAAAAACGCAACGGTAGAAACCAATAGCAAGATCCTCGAATACGAAAGAGAAGAAATGAAAAACTATCCTGCTTCCGCACAGATCGAAAACTCCCTGATTATCCAGCCTTGTTTCATCGGGGAAAATGTAAAGATCTCCAATTCAAAAGTAGGCCCCGGCGTTTCTTTGGGTAACAATACCACAGTGGTAAATTCGAACATTGAAAATTCATTGATTCAGGAAAATACACAGATCAATCACGGAAATCTTTCTAACTCCATGATCGGTAATTCTGCCCAGTATTTCGGGGTGGCGCGTGAAATTTCTTTAGGTGATTATTCCGTTTTGGATTTTTTATCTAAATAATTTTCCCGACCGGAAAAATATTTAATTTAAATAAAGTATATTCAGGCCACACAAAATGCTTTGTGTGGTTTGGCGTTAATATTGCAACAATTTATCAAATTTCCTTCATGAAAAAGTGGATTCCGTTACTTATCCTTATCGTTTTGGTTTATAGCTGTAAAGCCCGGAAAACGGCTACACAGGCGGATCAGAATTCAGACAGCACATCCGTGGCTGTTGCTGCTGATCCCAATGATATATCCACCGACGGAAAAAATGTGGCAGACCGCCTGGATTTCTATCAGAAAATCTATCTTCACCCTCAGTTTGACCATCTGAAAATCATCAGCAAGATTACAGCGGATAATATTAAAGTAAGTCCGCTTGATGCCATTATCTATATAGAAACCGACAAAAAAATATGGTCCCGCATCGATTTCCTTTTCTTTAATGCTGCCCGTGCGCTGATCACCCCGGAAGGCATCAAGGCCATGGACAAATACAATAAGAATTATATCGATTCTGATTTTGATTACCTGAACCATCTTCTGAACGTCAATTTCATTGATTATAAAAATCTTGAGAAACTGCTTTTGGGAAGAACATTTTTTACCATCAGCAACCGGAATGCGCGGATTGTAAAAAACAATGACGGCTATCTGGTGGAATCCGTTTCCAACATTAAAATTGCGACAAAAGACGGTGACCGCGAATATAAAATCATGATGCAGTATTCCGATGATTTTGATCTGATGACGGTAAATCTGAGGGATGCTGCCTCCAATGATTCCATGCAGATTAATTACAGCGATTGGGAACTGCAGCCGAATAATGTGAAGCTTCCGAAAAATGTTAAAATAATTATAAAAGGAAGCAAAAACAGCCAGATTTTAATAGAAAATACGAAATTTGATTTTTCTAGGATGGATACACCCTATTCTGTGCCATCCAGTTATAAGAAAATTGAAATTCAATGATTAAAAAATTTAGCTTTTTAATAGGTATTTTACTGTTTGGATTCCACAATGGGCAGAATCAGAAAAAAGAACAGTTGCAGAAGCAAAATGCTGAACTTAAAAAACAAATTGCACAAATAAACACCGACCTGGCAAAGACGAGAACAGAATCGAAATTATCCGTAGCGTATCTCGAAAATGTCAATAAGAAACTGATACTGAGAGAGAAGGTATACACCAATACCCAAAAGGAAAAAAGGTTTATTGAAGATGACATTTACTTACGTCAGCTGGAAATCAACCGCCAGAATAAAGATCTTAAAATATTACGCGACAATTATGCAAAAGTTCTCGTAAATGCTTATAAGAATAAAGGCGTACAGAATAAGGTGACTTTTATTCTCTCTGCCAAAAACCTGGGGGAAGCGATAAGAAGAATCCAGTATTTGAAACAATACTCCGATTATCAGGATAAGAAAGCCGCGGAAATCACCAATGCAGCAGAAAAGATAAAACGGACGATTGCCCAGAAACAGAATTCCGTAAAGGAAAAGGCCAATCTCCTGGTGAATCAGCAGAAAGATTTAACCACGATTAATGCCGAAAGAGCACAAAAAGAACAGTTGGTTTCAGAATTTAAGAAAAATGAATCCAAGCTTACGGCTGAGCTGAGACAGAAACAGACCCAGTCTAAAGCACTGGAAGGACAGATCAGAAGCATTATTGCAGAAGAAATAAGAATCGCCAAAGCAGAAGAAGAAGCAAGGAAAAAGGCAGAGGCAGAAAAAATCCGTCTGGCAAAAATTGCCGCAGAAAGAGAGAAGGCAAGAATCGAGGCGGAAGCGAAAGCCCGTGCAGAAGCTTTGGAAAAAGAAAGGCTGGCAGCGGAAGTTGAGGCCAGAAAAGCCCGGGAGCTGGCAGATAAACGTGCAGAGGAAGAAAGAAAACGTAATGAAGAAGCAGCCCGGTCTGCATCCACTGCAAGGGATGAAGCCCGAAAAGTAGCCGCGAAAAAGGCATCGGATGAAGCTTCAGCCAAAGCGAAGGAGGCATCGGATAAACTGATTGCCGCAAGAGCCGCAGAGGCCGCTTTGGCAAGAAAGAAGGAGGATGATAAGAAAGCAGCTGAAAGCAAAGCCATGACCAACTATGGAGTAACTACCGTAGCCGGAAGCAATTTTGCAGACAATAAGGGACGATTGGGTTATCCGGCAGATAAAATCGGACAGATTACCCACCGTTTCGGAAGACATCCCCATCCTGTTTTTAAAAACATCGATGAGGAAAATAACGGGATCAAGATTTCCGTACCGGCAGGAACGCGGGCAAAATCCGTATTCCCGGGAACGGTATCTTCGGTTCTGGCGAACAGCGACGGAACGAAGACCGTCATGCTGAGACACGGCAGCTACTTTACCATCTATTCGAACCTCGGAAGCGTAAGTGTTTCCAAAGGCCAGCAGGTTTCCGCGGGAACGCCGGTCGGGGTAATCGGACAGGATTTCGACGGCACGTATACCCTTGATTTCCAAGTATGGAACGGAAGCACACCGGTAGATCCATTAGGTTGGGTTTCTTATTAAAAAAAGACTAACTTTGTAAAAATTTTAGAAATGAATACACTAGCAATATTGTCATTATCTTGGCAACACATCCTGATCGTAGCGATCATCCTTCTTTTACTTTTCGGAGGTAAAAAAATTCCTGAACTTATGAGAGGAGTAGGTTCCGGTATCAAAGAATTTAAAGATGCCGTAAAGGAAGAAGACAAGCCGGGTGCTGAAAAAAACACGACTAATAATCCCCCTTCCGGAAACTAAAAAGTCTTTTACCCGATGAATTTTACCGAGACTGCATGGAAAGTCTTCAATAGATCTATTGAAGATTATCATGTTTTTGATGATGTTAATGCCTTAATTAATAACCCGTTCGAGAGAGATACTTTGGAACGGATTTTGTATGCAAAGAACTGGATTGATACCGTTCAATGGCATTTGGAAGATATAATAAGAGATGAGAATATTGATCCGGCTGAAGCATTAGTTCTGAAAAGGACAATCGATGCATCCAACCAGAAAAGGACTGATCTGGTGGAGTTTATAGACAGCTGGTTTCTTAACAAATACGAAAATATAACTCCTAAACCTGACGCAAAGATCAATACGGAAACTGTCGCATGGGCAGTAGACCGGTTATCTATTCTCGCATTAAAGGTTTATCATATGTCGTTAGAAGCCAACAGGGAATCTGCTTCAGAAGAACACAGAGCCAATTGCCAGGCAAAGCTTGATGTACTTCTTACCCAGCAGGAAGATCTTTCGACTTCTATTAATCAGTTGCTTGCTGATATTGAGAATGGTGATGTTAAGATGAAAGTGTACAAACAAATGAAAATGTACAACGATGAAAGTCTTAATCCAATCCTTTATCAAAAGGGCCAGCAAAAATGAAACGATTAATTTTTTTTGGAGTACTGACAATCACCACCGCTTCCTGCACAACGGAAAAGCCGAACTTTTCTCCGTTGTCAAATAGTTTTTACAGTGAGGCCCAAGGCTCGGATTCGGATCATGATACACGGAACAGCATTGAATTGAATATAAAGGAAAATGTAAATGCTTCTGAAATTTCCAATCTTACCGCTACATTTCCGCAGTTTAAAAGCACGAGCCTAAATACAGAAGTTACAGCTCTGAAATACAGCCTGCAAAATTACCTGTATGCCATTGATGCGAGCAATGTACCCGGAAAAAATAAAGCCTTAAAAGACTTCGAGAGATCATACAAAAAGATTCAGAAATTGAGACAAAGCCTCAACAGTGACGACAATGAAGTTCTGAACAGGTATTTGGTAAGGCTGAAAAGCAATGTCTCAGCCATTGAAGATTCTATCAAAAGAAATTAAAACCACAAGGAAATCAATGATTAAAATTCAGGCGGAATCCAATGTTCCTACGGAATACGGAACTTTCCGAATGATCGCCCTCTCTGAAAGCGAAAACGACTGGATGCCCCATATGGCCATTATCGCTGACAATACCGATTTTTCAAAACCCGTAAATGTGCGTTTCCATTCGGAATGCATTACCGGAGAAGTTTTCCACTCGAAAAAATGTGAATGCGGGCAGCAGCTGGATGCAGCCATGAAGTATATCCATGAAAACGGAGGGATTATTATCTATCTTCGCCAGGAAGGAAGAAATATAGGGATCATCAATAAATTAAAAGCCTATGCCTTACAGGAACAGGGTTTTGACACGGTAGAAGCCAATCTAAAGCTCGGACTTCCGGCAGACGACAGAAACTTCGGAATCGCTATTGAAATTCTGAATTTATTGGAAGTAAAAGACATCAACCTTCTTACCAATAATCCTGAAAAGGTAAAGTATGTACAGGAAAGCAATATTCACTTAAATTCAAGGCTCCCTTTACAGATTCCAGCCAATGAAGTAAGCAGAGGCTACCTTCAGACCAAGAAAGATTTTTTCGGTCATCTGCTTGATGATAATGAAATCAACCGATAGACTACTAATAAAGCAAAAGCTCCGGAAATAATTCCGGAGCTTTTTTGTAATTATAAAAACTGAAAAGATATATTAATTAGCTTTAACGGTCACTACCTTAGACTCATCCAAGTTATAATACTTAATAACCGCATTATAATCGCTTGTATCTACAGTAGATGTACCTTTCGCCGGACTTGCCGGTACCAATACCACTCTGAAGGTCTGATTATTTAAATACTGTGACGCCTCAGAAGAAGAAAGCGTTGTCTGATCGAAGTTCGCTTCTGTGTAAATTTCCAGGTTCTGAGAGCTGAACAGTGCATTGTAATCCAATTCCCTTCCACCGGATAAATAATAGGTTTTAGGAATTAGCTGCCATGCATTGCTCGCCGCAGGATCTCTCCTGTAAACTAAAACAACATCAGTGCTTTCAATATTTATCGGAACAGTAAAAGAAAAGCTGTTTGCATTGGTAAAACTTCCTGAAACGTCTCTCATTTTTGGATAAGTATCCCCATCCCCTACATTATCATTGTTATCACAACTGAATATAAACAGGCTTACGAAAGCCAGCAGTAAAATCGGAAGAATTTTTTTCATTTTATAAAAGTTTAGTTGTTTATTATTTATGAAGCGTATTCAAATCATATACCAAAAAACTCAAAAACATGGTTTTCATCAGTTTTTAATTGTATTTTTGTTCTTATTCAATCATTATGAAGAAACTGGTTTATACATCACTCTTTCTTTTCCTGTTTTTAGGCTCAAATATTACCGCTCAGTACATACCTAAAAACATTTCTGCACAGGATATGAAAAAGGCTGATAAATGGGTGGATAAAACCTACAAAAAGCTTTCCCAGGATGAAAAATTAGGTCAGCTTTTCATCGTAGCCCTTTACACCAACCGGGGCGAAAATGAAATTGATAAGGTAAGAAATATTGTTACCAACGACAAAATCGGAGGATTGATCCTGATGCAGGATGATGCCGCAAGAGAAATCAACCTGGTGAATGAATTCCAGCAGAAATCCAAAGTTCCGTTGATGATCGGGATGGACGCCGAATGGGGTGTATTCCAGAGAATCCCTGCTGCTCACAAATATCCCTGGGCCATGACGCTGGGCGCTATCCAAGATAAAAACCTGATTGAGCAGATGGCCGCCAAAATCGCGGAGGACTGCCACAGGATGGGCATCAACTGGGATTTTGCACCGGTAGTTGACGTCAACACCAATCCGAACAACCCCATTATCGGAAACAGAAGCTTCGGCTCAGAAGTAAATAATGTGGTCAGTTCCGCTTTATCCTATTCCAACGGACTTCAGAACAGCAACATATTGGCCGCCATCAAGCATTTTCCGGGACATGGTGATACCAATACCGATTCCCATCTGGATCTGCCGGTGGTTTCCCATAATCCGGAAAGGCTGAATTCAGTGGAGATTGCTCCTTTCAAAGCCTTGATGGACAAAGGGATCGGTGGAGTTATGGTTGCCCATTTGTACGTTCCGGCTCTTGAATCGGGAAAAGGCATTCCGGCATCGGTTTCTAAAAACATTGTTACCGGATTACTGAAAGATAAATTGGGGTATAAAGGTCTGATTATTACCGATGCTTTAAATATGGGCGCTGTGGCCAACAAATATAAACCGGGAGGACTGGACGCCATGGCCTTCAAAGCCGGGAACGACATCATGTTGTTCTCACAGGGGGTTGCGGAAGGGAAGAAACTTATCCAGAAAGCCATTGATAACGGAGAGATTCCGCAATCCAGGGTTGAGGAAAGTGTAAAGAAAATCCTTCTGACCAAATATTTCCTGGGGCTTGAAAAATACGAGCCGAGAAATCCTGAAAACATCAATTCGGATCTGAACAATGATTCCCATAAAATGCTGGTTCAGAATTTATATTCCAATGCCATTACTTTATTGAAGAATGAAAAGAATCTCCTTCCCATAAACGGAAAACAAATCTATTATGTTCCTTTGGAAGAAGCACCTTACCAGACATTCGCCAATTGGTTAGGGTCAAATGTTATCATTAAAAAAGCGACTGAAATAAATACCATTCCTGCAAATTCCACAGTGATCGTAGGTTTTCATAAAGATAATTCCACGGCTTACAAACCCTATAAAATTTCCGACGCCTCAAAGAAAACCCTGGTAGATTTAACGAAAAATCAGAATGTGATCCTTACCGTTTTTGGAAGTCCGTACGCTTTGAAGGATATTGACATTTCTAAAGTGCCTGCGGTATTGGTTTCTTATGAAAACAACGACGATTCAATGACCGCCACGGCAGATGCGCTGAACGGGAAAACGATGATCCATGGCAGGCTTCCTGTTTTGGTAAATGACACCTTAAAACCGGGAATGGGAATTGATTTAAATAATTCGCAAAAATAAATTCTCTAAACAAATGATGTTAAAAATCAGTAACCTTTTGACGGTTTTAATTGTTGCTGTTTCTTTCAATATAAAAGCGCAAGAATTTGATGCTACCTTGTATTTTCTGGACGGGAGCCACAGAACGGGAAAGGCTGATCTGGTGTCTAACGGAGAAACTAAATTGGCATTCATAGAAAATGGCTTTAAAAAAAAGGAAAAAATTAAGGTTGATTTACTAGATAAAGTTGAATATATTGGTCTCAACAACAACCAGTCGGTGACTGCGGAATATAAGGAATGTATCTATTATTTTTTATCTGATAAACCTAAATCAGATTATGGATGGATCAGAAAAACATCAACTTCAGGAGACCTCTCCACGTATGTAGGATACAGTTATGATGCCGGAGTGAGAAACGCGTATTATTACCCTGTAAAACCCTCTGAATTGTATAACTTTTTTTTCCAGTATAAAGATGAAAAACCACATTTAATATATTTTGACAATAGTATGTGGACACCCAATAAAAAGCAAATTGTAAAACGACAGGTTAAGAATTTTTTTACAGAGATCTGCCCGAAACTAGTGAGTGATTTTAATGATGGAAAAATTGAAATCAAAAATAATGAAGTGAAGGTTCTCACAGATTATTATGAAAAAAACTGCAGTACAAAAAATTAAGAAATACCACCTAAATACATGAAAATAGGCATCCTTTGCTATCCGACCTACGGAGGAAGCGGAATCGTGGCAACAGAGCTCGGAATGTCCCTGGCCAACAAAGGCTATGAGGTACATTTCATCAGCAACGCGCTTCCCGCAAGACTCGATATTACCAATCCGAATATTTTCTTTCACCGGGTCAATGTTCAGACCTATCCGCTGTTCCAGTATCAGCCTTATGATATTGCACTGAGCTCGATGATTTACCGAGTCGTAAATCTGTATAAGCTTGATCTACTTCATGCCCATTACGCCATTCCTTATGCTTATGCCGCTTTTACAGCTAAGCAGATGCTGAAGGAAGATAACAACGATATTCCTTTGGTGACCACGCTTCACGGAACGGATATTACCCTGGTAGGACAGCATCCGAGCTACAAGCATGCAGTGGAATTTTCCATCAACCAGTCAGATGCCATTACTTCGGTTTCCGAAAGCCTGAAACGGGATACGCTGCAGTTCTTTAAGATTAAAAAAGAAATTCAGGTAATCACCAATTTCATCGACAATTCTGAATTTGAGGAACGCAACGAATGCCAGCGGACCCAGTTTGCCAATCAGGATGAAAAGATCTTAATCCACGTTTCCAATTTAAGACCGGTAAAACGGGTAGACGAGGTGCTGCAGATCTTCAAAAATGTACAGAAAAAAGTAAAATCAAAACTGATCATCATCGGCGAAGGCCCGGATATGGAAAAAGTGAACCAGTTCCTGGAAGAGAATCCCGATCTGATCTCCAAAATCCGTCTGTTGGGAAAAGTAAATGATCTGTATAAAATCCTTCAGCTTTCGGATGTCTTTTTACTGCCTTCGGAGCAGGAAAGCTTCGGTCTGGCCGCTTTGGAAGCGATGGCTGCCCATACTCCGGTCATCAGTTCCAATGCCGGAGGAATCCCGGAAGTAAACATCCAGGGTGAAACCGGCTTCCTGGCTGAAATCGGGAATGTAGAAGCCATGAGCAACTACACCATTAAACTCCTGAGCAACGAAGAACTTCTCACCACGATGAAGAAAAATGCCAAGGAGCAGGCCATCAAATTCGATCTGAAAAACATCCTTCCGATCTATGAAGCAATGTACCGGACCACGATTGAGAATTTTAAGAACGAGCTGACGAGGGCTTAGGCTTAAATTTACTGATACAAAATTGAGCAGCATCTGATAAAGGATGCTGTTTTTATGTTTAAGTAATTATGATATTAAACTTTATAAATTGATTTTGTTTTAAATATTCCCTAAATTAGTCCAACACAAAAACACACCTATGACGGAAAAATTACTCCAATACCTTTGGAACTACAAAATTTTCAGCCGTTTCGATTTTAAAAATACGGCGGGTGATCCGGTGGAGATCCTGGATTTCGGTAAATGGAATACCGATGCCGGACCGGATTTTTTGGCAGGAAAGATTAAAATAAACGGGGTTGTTTTCGCAGGGAACATCGAACTTCATGTAAAGTCCTCCGACTGGATTTTCCACAACCACTCCATTGATCCGAATTACCGGAATATTATTCTTCACGTCGTTTTTCAGCATGACATTGAAATTCCCGAGCTTACAGCGCAGAATATTCCGACGCTTGAACTGAAAGACCATATCGATACGGCTGTTCTGTGGAAATATGAAAAGCTCATCAGCGGTACACAATTTATTCCCTGCGAACAGATTTTCAATCCCGGTAAAATCCCGGTTGCCTTCCATGAATCCAACGTTCTGAAAAAGCTGGAAGAGAAATCTGCCGAACTGGAGCAAAGCTTAATTCAGTTTAAAAATAATTTTGAAGCGGTCCTGTTTCACAGCCTGGCCTATTCTTTCGGGTTAAAAGTAAATGCCCTTATCTTCAGGCAGATCGCAGAAAGTATCGATTTTACAGTCATTAATAAAATCCGGCAGAACCGGATCCAGCTGGAAGCCCTGTTTTTTGGAACAGCCGGCTGGCTGGATAAGCCGGAAGACGAACAGATGGAAATATGGAAGCGCGAGTTTAATTTTATCAGTACCAAATTCAATCTTCCGGATTTGAAATTCCGTCCGAAATTCTCACGGCTCCGTCCACCGAATTTCCCGACCATCCGCCTGTCGCAGCTCGCAGGCTTATACCATCAGCACCAGAACCTGTTTTCAAAAATCATCCGGGTAACAAAAGCGGAAGAATTATTTGACTTATTAAAAGATGTAAAAGCTTCTGAATACTGGGATAACCATTTTAACTTCGGAAAACAATCTTCTATTGATCAGCCGAAAATCCTGACCAAAGATTTTATGGAACTTATTATCCTGAATACCCTGCTGCCTCTGAAATACACCTATCACAAGCATCACCGGGAAGAAATCGCAGACGAGATCCTGGGTTTTTATAAAAACATTCCGGCAGAAAAAAACTCGGTCACGGCCGGTTGGAAAAATCTCGGCGTTAAATGCAGTACCACCCTGGAAAGCCAGAGTCTGATTTATCATTTTAAACATTCCTGCGAACGAAAAAATTGCTTAAATTGCAGTATTGGATTTAAACTTTTAAAAGAACCTTCGCATGCTAGATAATATCCGCCACAAGATGGAAAGAGAATGGTTTGGTGTCCTTACCAGAACGGGTGCCAAGTTAGGCATTCCGGTCTCCAAGCTGCGTGTATTTTTCATTTACTCCACGTTTGCAACGGCAGGTTTTTTCTTTTTAATTTATCTGGGACTGGCCTTTACCCTTTGGGTGAAAGACATTTTCATCACCAGAAGACCCAATGTTTTTGATTTATAATTATGGAATTTTTACAGATTACTTCCGCTGAAGATTACAGGGTTCAGGAGATTTTCGACGCCTACTGCAAAACATTTCCGGAAAATGAAAGACGGGACTGGAACAAGTTGTGTCCGCTTTTTTCGCATCCCAAGGTAAAGATCATTTCGGTGTTGCATGATGCTCAGAATATCGGCTATCTGATGGTCTGGGAACTGAGCACCTTCACTTTTGTGGAGCATTTTGAAGTTTTTGAAGACTTCAGAAACCAGAAACTGGGATCTGCCATTACCGGATATCTTTTTGAAAATTACCCGCGGATCATTCTCGAAATCGAAAACGGCCATTTAAACGAAGACACCCAGCGGCGTTATTCCTTTTACCGTAAAAACGGCTTCAGCCTGATTGATGAAATGTACGTGCAGCCAAGCTACGGCCAGGGCAAAGACCCTTTGGAATTATGGCTTCTTGCTAACTATATTCCTGAAAACCTGAAAGAAGTAAAAGACGAAATATATGATATTGTTTATCATTAAATAACGCAACCCAAAGTAGCAAAAAGGTTAAAAAGGCTGGAAGAAGGAAGCCGGATGCCGGAAGTTTCTTCTGTTGACATATTGCTGCCGGTTTTACTTATTCAATGGTCTTGTTTGCATGCTGTTAAAGAAAACTATATGTAAAATCCGGGTCATATTTCTGCTTTCTTCCTTTAAATCAATGAAAACAAATTAAATATTATTGAATGTACGTTAAAATATAAATCCGAAGCCAAAACTTCGGATTTTTTATTTCTACAGATTCCATGAATTTTTACAGATGATTAAATTATTTAAACATCTAAAATCCCGGCTAAAATTTTAAAGATTAATCCACTTCATATTCCAGCTTAATAGTGATGCTGGCTTCCTTATCTTTTGAGGCCGTATTGAAAGTTCCGCCGTAAGAATAATCTTCGTTGGAATTCGGAGCGGTAATCTGGATCACACCCATGGTTGCTTTTTTAAGGTTCCCCAGGCTGCTTCCCGAATTTTCTGCAATTTTCTCGGCTCTTTCTTTGGCATCTTTGGTAGCCGAGGCAATCATTTCCTGCTTTACGGTAGATAGTTTTGTATAAAAATAGCTGGGCGAAGAAGAAGTAAATTCGATTCCGCGGTTGATGATCTCCGTAATATTCCTGGAGAGGTTTTCGATTTTCGCCACTTCCTTACTTTCTATGGAAACGGTCTGCGAAAGATTATAACCCGTAAATTCATTCTGTACATTATTCCCGCTTGAATCGGTATAGTTTTTAAACTGTTTCTGAATATCAACCGATGAAAAAACGATTTCATTCTGTTTAACTCCTTTTGACAACAGATAATCATTGATTGTTTTTTTGTCCAGAGCCAATTCATCATAAGCCGATTTCAGATCGAAATTATTTTTAGAAAAACTTCCTGACCAGGTAATGAGATCAGAAGTAAATTGTTTGGTGCCTAATCCGGTCACGGAAATGGTGTTTTCAGATTTATTCCTGTTTTTGATGGCATTTCCCAGAAGACCAAGGCCGATAACAAATCCTAAGGCTGCAATAGCAGTAGCGATTATGGTTTTATTCATAAAAATTTGTGACTTTTAAGTAGTAAAGTTAAAATTATTTTCAGGTATATACCACATCAATTTTTATTCCGTATTTTAAGATTTTTTAACATTTATTTATGAACCTGTTCCCCTTTCAGCCTTTCGACAAAAACAGGAAAAACATCTTCCATTCTCGACAGTGCACCCGTTAAATTTTTAGCTCTTACAAATGCCCTGCTCTGCGGTTTATTTACAAAAGCAAATTCAATAAACTCGGGAATACGTTCAGCCGGTATTCCTTCTTTCGTAAAATATTCGTCTTCTACTCTGTCCCTGATCCATTTAATATCTTCCTGCAGATCGTCATACCGGTACTGCCGTTTCATTCTTCGGGCATCTCCGCTGACAAGATCATACAGTCCTTGTACATTTAGATTTCCCAAAAGTATTGGGATCAATACCTGCTTTACATCAGCCGGAGTTTCCCGCATTTTGCCTACCGGTTGCGGAAGACCTACCGCATCTTCTACGACCTGCGACTGATCGACTTTGGCCACGGCCTTTGAATCTTTGGCAAGATCTCCGGTAATTTTCGCAACCTTTACTTCTTCAATTTCCCGGGCAACGCGGGTAAGACGGATGTTCAGCTCTTTATTGAGTCCGTACAGAGCTTTTATAGATGATCTTTCAAAACCGTTTCTTATAAACCTGATTTCGTCATCAGGAGAATCAATTTCAATAGAAAAAGCACCGTCAGCCGCAGTATACGTTTTCTTATCTGTTGCCATATTCATTACCGTTACAGCAGGCAAAGCGATTCCGTCTTCATCGGTAATGCTACCTGAAATCTTCTGCTGCGAGAATACCGGACTGAAAGACAAAAGCAGTAAAATGGAAACCCAGATTTTCATCAGCCTTATTTTTGGGTTTGCGGTGCCCTGTATGATGAAATCCTTACCAATACCGCCCTCTGGAATCTCATCAGATCGGCATCACTGCAAAACCCGTATTTCAGGATATTCCTTCGTTCAAAACCTCCGGCAAGAACATAATAAATAAAATGCTGGATAAACGTTTTGTCGATTTTTAAATCGGTAAAATATTTTTCGCCCAGAGCATAAACAAGGTAGTTGGCAAAATCCAGATCGTCCCATTGATCTTTTACTTTACCGATAGAAAAGCCCTGCCCTTTCGGCTGTACAAATTCTCCCGGTCTTGCTGCCATAATCCTCGGATCCGACCTCTGGGACATATAAATGGCCAGATCACTCTTCAGTTTTTCCACTTTTTTAGGAGCATTCAGGTTTTTGGAATCGGTTTTAAGGTCTCCTGTGAGATTTTTTTTAATTTCTACTTCAGCGATAAGCTCGGCAGCCCTTACCAAAGTCACATTAATGGAAGATGTTGTATTTTCCCGGGTTACCTTTTTGTTGATCCTTTCATAACCGGTTTTTATAAAACGGAGTTCGTCCCCTGCCCTTCCCGAGATCATAAAATGTCCGTCCCGGTTGCTTAAAACCCTTTCATCGGTTCTGATGTTGATCACCGTAACATCGGGCAATTCATTATTATCCTCAGAGGTAACTTTCCCGAAGATGTAATCCTGGGCGCTAAGGTTGATGAAAAAAACGGTAAATAAAATAAAGAATAGTTTAATGTTCACGGACAGTTTTTTATGGAACAAAACTAAAGTTATTTTCAGACTAAACCATAAGTTTAACCACAGTTAACGCGTTTTGGCATTTCTTTTAGAATTTTATTTTCAAAACTGTTAAATACGGATGTAAAATTGTTAAAATTTGATACAAAAATTAGCTAACTTGCAGTTTGAATTCCATTTAATTTATGCAAAATTCTTATACGGTAATCAATGCTTCGGCTGGCTCCGGGAAAACCTATGCCTTGGTCCAAAGACTCCTGATGATCTGCCTTCGGTATCCTAATCAGCAGCAATCGATCAGGAATATCCTTGCATTAACTTTCACCAATAAGGCAGCCAATGAGATGAAGGAAAGAATCCTGACCTGGCTTGGCAATTTTTCCGCCGATAACTATGCAGAAAACGGGGATCTCAAGAATATACAGAAAGCATTTGAAGAAGAAGGCTTAAAAATAACCATTGACGAACTTCACCACCGGGCAAAAAAAATGCTGGATTATGTGCTTCACAATTATTCCACCCTGAATATCGGAACGATCGACCGTTTTAATTCGCGGCTAGTAAGAAGCTTTTCTTATGAATTGGGGCTGGCCAAAAATTTTAACCTTGAAATTGAAGCGGAACCTTATCTGATTGAAGCCGTTGACAAAATGCTGGATCAGATCGGGGAAAACGAAGTGATCTCCAACTCGTTTATGGATTATGTAGATTACAGCCTGGAGAATAACGAGCGGATCAATTTGAATAAAAGCTTATACGGTTCGGCGAAGGAATTTGTAAAAGACATTCATTACGAACATCTTAAGAACAATAAAGATTTCGATAATACGAATTACGAGAATATCAAGAATACCCTTCGGAAAGAAATTTCCTTGAATAAAAAGCAGGCCATCGATCTGGCTAACCAATCCATTGAATTGTTCAGATCTAAAAATATTGAAATTGAAGATTTTGCGCAGGGAAAAAACGGGATCGGAGGCTTTTTTACCAAAGTCCTGGATTTTTATCATCAGAAAAGAACTGGATTTCCTTTTCCCACCACTGCTGAAGAATCGGTGGTAAACAATTACCGGAAAGGAGCTTCTTCAAAATCAAAAAACAAAGAGCCTGAAATATGGGAAGTGCTGGAGCAGCTCCTGGAAAACCGGATGCAATTGATCCTTCTGTATATCGAGACCCAGAAAAAAGAGAAAATTCTGTCGGCTTTGCTTCCTTTGAAAGTGAACAAGGATATTCAGGATGAATTGAAAAAGATTGAGGAAGAAAACGACCTGGTCCTGCTTTCAAAATTCAATATTCTCATTAATGAAAATCTTAAAAATGAACCTTCCGCCTTTATTTATGAGAAAGTAGGTTCGCAATTCCAGCATTATTTTTTCGATGAGTTTCAGGATACTTCAGAATTACAATGGCAGAATTTCCTTCCTTTAAGAGACCATTCCATATCTACGGAGAACACGTCTTTTACGCTGGTAGGCGATCCCAAGCAGAGCATCTACCGGTTCCGTGGCGGAGAAAGCAAACTGATGCTGGACATCATCAACAGAAAAGAAAGAACCCCAAAACATGCAGATTTACTGGTATTAAAGGACAATTGGCGGAGCGCCAAAAATATTGTTCAGTTCAACAATGAACTTTACAAATACCACTCGGAATACCTGACAGAAGAGCACCGGAATATTTTCGGGACCGACGGTGAGCAGAACCCGAAATCTTCGATGGACGGCCGCGTAAAAGTCAATCTTATTGAAAATCTTACGAATGAAGATTTTTATAACGATACTTCCGAAAGAATGCGGAAAGACATTCAGGAAATATTGGATAACGGCTTCCGGTTTTCCGACATTACCATTCTCTGCCGCGGCAATTTTGACATCTTCAACTATTCGCAGAAACTGGGAAACCTCAAAGTACGTTACCGGGGAGAAGAGACGAATATCAAAACCATTTCGGATAAAGGCCTTACGCTTGAACTTTCCAACACGCTGAAAGCCGTCATTGAATTCCTGAGATGGGAAATCAATCCCAAAAACAAACCGAATCTGATCATGATGATGTATTACCTGAACAAACTGGGAAGGATTCACATGGCCGATTTCACTTTGGAGATGAAAAAAATCCTGGAGATTGAAGGCCATGAAGAAGTGCTGCAGTTCATCCGGGAAAGCTATTCTTTAAAGCTGAGACAGGATCATTTCCCGAGGTTTAATTTATATAATTTCGTAGAATATTACATCAACGAATTTTCAGCAGAGAATAAAGAAACCGACTTCCTGCTGAATTTCTTGGAAATGCTTTTTAACTTTACCCAGAATGCCGGTGCAAGCATCAAGGAGTTTCTCAAATACTGGGATGAAGAGGCTTCTGCCTATACCATTCAGGCCTCGGAAAATATTGACGCCATCCAGATCATGACGATCCATAAAGCGAAAGGACTGGAATTCCCGATTGTTTTTATCCCGATGATGAACAAAAACCGGGATGCCGAATTTACCAACTGGTTTGAAACAGCCTCTGACAGCGCTTTGAGGTCAGTCAACATCAATCAGTTCAGTAAAAATCTTGAAGTGTATGATGAGGAGATTGAAATTTTCAATAAACAGAATGCCTATAAAAACATGGTGGACAGGCTGTGTCTGCAATATGTAGCAACCACACGTCCTGTAGAGCAGCTGTTTTTTTATATTCAGAAAGCCAACAAAACCTCCAACAATCTTGAGCTGCTGGAATTCCTGCAGTCGAAAAACCCGGAGAACCTGGATGAATTCGATATTTACGAAACACATTCCGACATGCTGAAAAAGTATTCGAAAGATAAAACTTCTCATTTTGAAACCAAGGATATCCCGGCTTTAAAAAACGTCAACGAAAAAAATACGTCGATTAAGATTGCCACACCCTCAAAAAATTATCAGGTGCGGGTGGAAAAAGTGAGGATCGGGCTTTTTGTTCACGAGTTGTTGTCACAGATCAATACGGTAAAAGATATCCGTAAAGTCCTTGAATGCTATGTTCTGGAAGGCCATATCACGATCGAAGAAAGCAAGGAAATTCACAAGAATCTGGAACAGATTATCAGAGACAATGCTGAATTCTTCGATGAGAAATGGGAAGTCATTAATGAAAAAGATATTATGATCACGGAAAACGGGGAAAGCCGGGTTTACCGTCCCGACCGTATCCTCAGAAACCAGGAAGGCTATATTATTGTTGATTTTAAGACGGGTGACCATTCTTCAAAGGATGAAAGACAGATCGAGAATTATAAAAACATTCTGGAAAAGCTGGGAAGGAAAGTGCTGAAAACGCAGCTGATTTATTTATAAAAATGCTGTAAGTAAATTGATTTGTACTCTATCTTATCTTTAAAATTAAAGCATAATAAAAGTGGACTTTTCGAGTCCACTTTTTATTTTATATCAAATTAATTAAGCTGTAGCATCCGGAGTAAAAACTCTTTGCGCCAGTTCCTGATCGAAAAGGTACAGGGCAGAAGGGTTATCGTTGACCATTTTTATTTTGGTTACCAACTGTGAAGCACTGGCCTCCTCTTCCACCTGCTCGTTGATGAACCACTGCAGGAAAGAAGTCGTAGCAAAATCGCCTTCATCGTTGGCATTCTTTACAATGTTGAAAATACTTTTGGTAACCACTTTTTCATGGGCTAATGCTTTTTCAAAGATATCGATGGCATTCGCGAATTCGTGCGGCGGCTTTGGGATCTCTCCGATGATGATTTCCCCGCCTACATCATTTAAATAATCAAACATTTTATCGGCATGCATCAGTTCTTCTTTGCTCTGTACCCTGAAATAATTGGCAATTCCGTCAAGATCTTTGCCGGAAAACCATGCAGACATCGAAAGATAATACTGTGCCGCATACTGTTCGTGCGCAATCTGTTCGTTGATTAATGCTGCAATTTTTTCACTTACCATAAGTCATAATTTTACCGCCAAAATTAGGGAATAAAACCCCGAAATCAAAGGTTTTAAATAAAATTAACGTGAATCTGAGGAAGATGATCAGGTTGATGGGCTGGAAGAGGATGCGGGAGGCCTAAAGTTTTTCTGTCAGATCAGTAGTGTTAATAATTTTAGGCTCTAAAGCCGTTCATCATCTCTTATAGACATAGACGGGCTTTCTTCGAACGGCTCAGGATGATATTGACTATTCCTATTACCATTTATACTTGTTGTTATCTCAAACTTAAGTTAAATTACTACCGGATCCTGATTAAAATTAATAAAAAGAGCGGAATAAAATTCCGCTCTCACACACATTAAAAAAACACAAATTATAAACTACTTAGTTTGCTTGTGGAGCCGTATTCATCGGCTTATGCATTCTCGGCCCCTTCATTCCTTTTTCTTTCATAGCCATTCTTCTCTGCTCCATCTTTGCTTTTCGGTCAGCCTGCCATTTATCGTATTGCTGAGGGGTAAGAATCTGCTTCATTTCTGCGTCCATCTGTGCTCTTTTGGCTTTCATCTGCTCCATTCTTGCCTGTCTTTCCCCTTTGTTTTTTTCAAACTCAGCCTTCATTTCCGTTTTTTTACGATCCTGAAGTGCCCTGATCTTATCTACCTGGCCCTGGTTCAGGTTTAAGTCTTTTTGCATCTGAGCCAAATGTTCCTGCTCTCTCTGCTGAAATTTTTCTTTCATTTCTGCTCTTTTAGCCTGTCTTTCCTGAGGAGTCGGAGCCGTTTGCTGAGCCATTACAAAACTTCCCATCCCGATAAATGCTATCGCTAAAACTAACTTTTTCATATTCTTAAATCTTTAATTATTTCTTTTATACCTTTTTGATTATCTGTTAAATAAAAAGTTAAAACTAAAAATTCATAATTAATGTTAAATTTAAATATTAATTATTCAATTCTATTAAATAAAAAAAGAGCAGATCCTAAAATCTGCCCTCACACCACTTAAATATAATATATGAAATTTAATTTTTTGCAAATCCGTTCCGGAAGCCGCCGTTTCCTCTGCTTTCTCCGCCTCTGTTCGGCTGCTGCGGCTGGCTTTCACTTCTCCTGAATCCCCCATCATTTCTGAAACCGCCTCCGTTATTCTCTCTTCTCGGAGCTTCTTCCCGTCTGACTTCTCCTCCCCTGAAACCATCGCGATTACCGCCGTTGTTTTCAACTCTTTCGGTACGTTCTGTGCGGAATCCTCCGTTGCCTCTTATTCCGTCAGCTTTCATTCCTCCGTTGCTTCCGTTGTTGGTATTTCCTCTGAAGCCACCGTTATTTCTTATTCCAGGATTATCATTTCTGAAAACCGGATTTCTGTTTTCATTCTGGTTGCGGAATCCGCTGTTGCCTTCTCTTACTCCACCTCTGAAGCCGTTATTCGGCCTGTCGCTTCCTCTCACAATATTGAACGTCGGGTTATCCATTCTTCTGAATCTTGCCCGGTCTACCCTGTAGATATTGATGTTGACATTCCGGTAACGGGGCATTGGCCTGCAGATCGCTCCGTAATGGGTTCTTCTGTAGTTCTGGAAGTATACTACCGGGCTGTACCCTCTGTAATAATTATTCTGGAATACAACGAAAACTCTTGGCCCCATAATTCTCTGCAATGCGTAGAACCGGTCATAATACCAGCGGTCCGGATTGTAGCGGTAGAAATTATTCCAGGTGCTGAAATTTACATACAGGTTGTTCAATCTCATGATTTGGTCTACCTGCCAGCGGTTGAGCCTGTTCTGGGCGAAGAAGATGTTCCAGTCGATATTGATGATGCTGCTTCTGTAATCATTATAGTTGGTCATGTAATAATCCTGTGGATAATAATCCTGTGGATAATTGTAATAATAATCATCAGGGAAGTAATTCTGATCATCCTGATCACTGTAATATCCTCCGTCATTGTCATAATAGCCTTCATCATTCCAGCCATTGTTGGGATACTGTTGAGCAAACGACAAGGTCGCAAAACCCAAAGCAAAACCGATCAATATTTTTTTCATTTCTATAGTCGTTAATTGGTTAATATAGCAGAATTCTTAATTCTATCTTTTTGATATAAATAAAAAAAAGAAGTTAAATCCTATGATAAAACTTCTTTTAATTTATTATTAACTATTTGATAATCAAATATTAAATTTACAATCTTCCGCTATCTTTCACCCAATAGGCTATTTTGGCATTGAAATCAGGCTGATCTTTCAGGTCTTCAAGATTAAGGTGCATCCTGTATCTCCAGTAATGCGGAAACACAGCAGGATTGTTGATCCGTTCATTATCCATTTTCGGATTCACCAGTTTCGGATCGGTTGCCAGAAACTCCTGGATCGGGAAAATAGCCAGCATGGCATTGTTATAAAGATGCTGCTTCATGATGATTTCCGCCAGATAAGTATCGAGTTCTGCCGGTGCTTTTCCGTATTGCCCCAACTGCTGATTGAAATACTGTTGCGTCAGATCCGGATTTTCCTTCCACCATTGTCTCAAGGTAGAACTGTCATGGGAAGAAGCGGTGACCACGTTCAGGTATCCTGCATTTTTTGGATTATAGAAAGGAATGTTGTCGGAAGGCATCCGCTGAACTTTTAGAGCCACAATAGCCAGTTCATCCATCACTTCCGGAACACAATTCGGAACAAGGCCCAGGTCTTCTCCGCAGATCAGCATTTTTGTCGCATTCAGGATGACAGGAAGTTTTTCCATCGCTTTTTCCTTCCACAGATGGTCTTGTCTTTTAAAGAAATAATCGTTGTAGAGATCATAAATTGCTTTCTTTTCCCAATCTGAAAGATAGTGATAGGAATCGGTATGGAATACATTGAACCTCGGATGATAGACCTCCTGACCGTTTCGCTCTTCCACTAAGAAGAGAACATTGGCACAAAGGGAAATCAGCTGTTCTTTAATTGGGTTATCCGGATCTTTCTTAAAGAAATCCGAGATTTTCCGCTGGGTATCAAATTCTTCTTTAAAGGAATAGGTACCGTCATGATTATTGCTGATAAACTTAAGGGCTTTTTCGTTATTCTCTGCGAAATAATTCCACAGAACCTGATCGTTGATAAACGGCTTGCAGTATCGATCAAAATTAAATGGAATATGGCGTGCATTAAATTCCTCTAATGTAACCGGAACAGCAGGATAAAAATAGCCCAGAATTCCTTGGGTAGCCGAAACCGGCATTCTCCAGATCCTGAAAAAGCCCAGAATATGGTCGATCCTCATGGCATCGAAATACTGTTCCAAAGCTTTGAACCTGTTTTTCCACCATTGGTAATTGTCCGCTTTCATGGCTTCCCAGTTGTAGGTAGGAAATTCCCAGTTCTGCCCAAGCTCCGTAAACTGATCCGGCGGTGCCCCGGCCTGAAAATCCATCCCGAACAGTTCCGGTTCCGTCCATGCTTCTACCGAATGCCTGTAAATTCCGATCGGCAGATCACCCTTTACCGAAATTCCCAGACTGTGGGTATAGTCTATGGCTTCTTTCAACTGCCTGTGAAGCTGGTATTGAACCCATGCATGAAGCATAGAAGCATCGTAATCTTTACTTTTAGCCGTAAAAAAAGCAGATACTTTTCCTGCAATATATTTTTTGTGGGTTTTCCACTCGTTAAAGTTTGGGGTTTTGTATTTGTCTCTCAGCACGCAGAAAGCAGCGTACGGAACCAGCCAGCTTTCGTTGTCTTTGATAAACTTTTTAAAATTCCGGTCTTTGTAAATTTTTTCTTTATCCTGATTGAAAACGGCTTTCAGGTATTTCCATTTTCCCGAAATCATTTTCTCGTAATCAATAAGATCCAGTGCATTAAGATCAGCTTTTTCGGCCAGGTATTCTTCCTGTAAGTCCTCCGGCAGCTTAAAATCAAGATTTTCCAGGGAAATATATTGCGGGTGAAGTGCATATACCGAAACGGCAGCATAAGGATAAGAGTCCGTCCATGAATAATTGGCAGTGGTATCATTGATCGGAAGGATCTGAATGATGCCAAGCCCGGTTTCATTTGACCAGTCTGCCAGTTTTTTCAGATCGGAAAACTCACCGACCCCAAATCCGTCTTCCGTCCTGAGAGCAAAAATCGGAATTGCGACTCCTGCATCGTGATACATCTGGTAAAGCTTGAATTTAAAATAATGATCGGAGACGATCTGCAGAACATCTTTCTGCTGATTCGGCACGGAAAACCGGTTTTCACCGCTCTCCACATCCATTACTTTTCCTTCAGTGCTGCTGTAAAGCGCATATTTGTACTGAATGAATTCATTCTCCGGAATTTCAAGCGAAGTTTCCCATACGCCGAAATCCGTTTGGGCAAGATGAATCACTTTATCGTAATCCCAATTTCCCAATGAAGCCGTGCTTCCGAAAAGAACGATCTTCCAGTCCGGATGGTATAACGGGGCTTCTATCCTGAAAAGGTGCGTATGCTTTTTCAGAACTGATATTTTTTCTGGCTTAAATGTATTGAGCTTGTTGTAAAGAATTTTATTGTTTAAATAATTTTCCGGAAAATTTTTATTGTTCCACTGATCGGAAATGATAAATTCCTTATAGTTGTGCGGAAAATTCAGCTGGTGCGGAACAAACTCTTCCCGAAGAACTTTTCTCCTGTCATCCACCAGCCGGTATTGGTAGGTGATTGATCTGGAAAAATAATCCACTTCACATTTCCACCACCCATTTTCCCCGTAAAACATCGGATGAATCTGTTGTACCGCACCTTCATCATTGATCACCAATTGCAGCTGCTCTCCGATTTTTGTGTTGTAACCTACATTAAAATATAGCTTCATTTATATTTTTTTTATAAAAATACGTTATAATCCTGAAAAAGAAAACTTATTGAATATCAAATATTCATTAAAAAAACCTTTCCAAAGCACTGAAAAGGTTTTTTAAGTTTTTATAGGCAAGCAAAGATTATTCCGAAACCAGAATTTTTTTGTTTAATAATATTTTTCCTGCTTCGTTAGTAATACTTACGAGATAAGCACCGCTTACCAGGTTTTTAAGATGAACCTCCTGATTCAGGGAGCCGTCTTTTACCGATAGATTCTGTTTCATCACATTTTTTCCGGAAAGATCAAAGACATTCATCCTGATGTTTCCTTTTACGGATTTGTCATTTACGTTCACATGAATCACCTGATCATTTACCCGGGTAGGATAAATATCAAGATTGGCGAAAACGTTATTTGAAACAGCCTTGTCGTTCGCGAAATATTTACTTGCCAGGTCGTAAATATGCAGATTCTGTTCACCCGCAATTGGCTTTGCCTGTAATGAGGCTAGATCCACTTCATAAAGAGGAGCTCCTTTGGCACTGGCAATTACTACTTTTCCTTTTGAATTTACAGCAGAACCGTTCACGGAATAATTATCGGGAATCCCGGAGATTTTTCCGACAAATTTTGCCTTCAGTTCCTTCGTTGAAACTTTGAATACATTTCCTGAAGCTGAAAATACATAGAAATTGTTATCCGCATCGGCAATCATATCCCCGCCAAATCCGGTTTCAATGGTTGTAAAAGAATTTTTGCCGTTGGAAGCGTCATCTTTAATAATCCCCAAGTCTTTTACCATATACCGGTTTCCTTTTCTGCTAATCTGCAGGAACTGCGTTCCCGAATTATTGACGGCGTAAATATTTCCATCGTAGCCGGTAGCCATTCTGGTAATATGGGAATTGATGTCGCATGAAGTTACCCTTGCTACCGTGTTTTCCACCAAAGTGATTTCTTTTGTTTTGGCATTTAAAACGTAAATGTTTGAGGAGAACATCGGCATATATACCAGACTATTGTTGTAAGGATCGTAGGTCAGCGTTGCCATGTTTACAGCCTGAGCATTATTAAAGGTATTTTTGTCCTCGGTAACCGAACCGTTTCTGCTTTGCGAGAACACCCTTGACTGAGCATCCGATGTAAAAATTTTCTCGCCGGAAGTTGCATTGGTTCCGTCAATGGCCCGGAAATCACTGAAAACGATATTCGGGGTATCTTTTCCGACCAAAGCAAAGAAATCCTGCTGCGCAAAAGCATTTGCCCCGGTAAATAACAGGAATAAAGGTAGTAAATGTTTTTTCATAGGATCTGAATTTTAAGGTTTAATGATTTTATTATGACTAAGTTACATAATTTTAGAATTGATTGAGAAAAAAATTGAGGTTGAGGCAAAGACAGAGGTTTCAGATGTTATATAACGTGAATCCGAAGTAGAAGTCGGATTAATAGGATGGAAGAGGGAAGCCGGATGCTGGAAGTTTTTTTGTCAATATGACTACAACAATTTTACATTACGAATACATCCGAATTATAGGCACAAAAAACTCCCACAATCACTGTGAGAGTTTATATCTGAATATTTTATATTTAGTTCAAAACATAGGAAGTTCCGTCCCTTCCGTCTTTCAGTTCGATGCCTTCTGCCAATAGCTTGTCACGGATCTGATCGGAAAGTTCGAAATTCTTCGATTTTCTGGCCTGGTTTCTAAGTTCGATCAAAACCTTCAATGTCTGGTCCAGTTTTTCATTATTGTTTTCCTCAATCGTCTGAAGCCCCAATACATCGAAAATCAAAGCATTCAGCGTAGATTTCAGATCCTCTAAATCTTTCGTCGAAATGGTTTCTTTACCATCATTCAATGCAAAAATATATTTCACTGCTTCAAACAAATGGGCGATCATCACCGGAGAATTGAAGTCATCCGTTAGTGCATCATAGGCTTTGGTTTTCCATTCCTCCAGGCTGAATGCTGATGGTTTCTCATCGTTCGGAGCGATTGAATTCAGCACTTTAACGGCTTCCATCAATCGGATAAATCCTTTCTCACTGGCCAGCATTGCATCATTGGAGATATCCAGCACGCTTCGGTAATGGGCCTGCAGGAAGCAGAAACGCACAATCGACGGATGGAATGCCTTTTCGAAGAAATCGTTTTCACCCGTTACCAGCTGCATCGGCAGAATGTAATTTCCGGTAGATTTGCTCATCCGCTGGGAGTTCATCGTCAGCATATTGGCATGCATCCAGTAATTTACCGGAGCGGCATCATTGCATGCTTTCCCCTGTGCGATTTCACATTCGTGGTGCGGGAATTTCAGGTCCATTCCGCCTCCGTGAATATCAAAAGTTTCACCGAGGTATTTCGTACTCATGGCCGTACATTCCAGGTGCCATCCCGGGAAACCTTCGCCCCATGGCGAATTCCACCGCATGATGTGTGCCGGGGAAGCCTTTTTCCAAAGGGCAAAATCCTGCGGGTTTTTCTTTTCGCCCTGTCCGTCCAAATCACGTGTGTTGGCGAAAAGTTCTTCGATGTTTCTTTTTGAAAGTTCTCCGTAGTTTAGCCCTCTTCTGTTGTATTCCAATACGTCAAAATAAACCGATCCATTACTTTCGTAAGCAAAGCCTCTCTCGATTAATTTTTGGGTCAATTCGATCTGCTCCACAATATGGCCGGTTGCCGTAGGTTCAATATTGGGCGGCAATAGATTGAAGAGTTCCAGGACCTTGTGAAAGTCGACGGTGTATTTCTGTACGATTTCCATCGGTTCCAGCTTTTCCAGACGGGTCTGTTTTACGAAACGGTCGTTGTTTACATCTCCGTCATCGGTAAGGTGTCCGGCATCGGTAATGTTTCTTACATACCGTACTTTATAGCCGAGATGCATCAGGCTTCTGTAGATAAAGTCGAAGGACAGGAAGGTTCTCACATTTCCCAAATGCACATTGCTGTAAACGGTCGGTCCACAGACATACATTCCGACATTCCCTTCTAAAATAGGTTTAAATATTTCTTTTTCGCCTGCAAGCGAGTTGTATATTTTTAATTGCATGATTGTATTCAAAGTTCTAGGTTTAAAATTTAAAGTTTTTCAATGGATTATCGGTTGCAACAAATAATGGTTGTAATGAAAATTTTACTTGAAATGTTTTTAAATTTTATCATGATTAACTTTAATGTTTTTTCTTTGAAGTTACCTCTGGATTTTCCGGATCATATTCCATACTTAATTCCGTTTATATCCCGGTTTCATTTAGTCCAATTTCGCATGGCTTCCTACGTAATGCAAGAACTCCTGTCTGGTAATCGGGTTGGTCCTGAAAATCCCGCTCAGCTCTGCCGTAATGGTAGAACTTGCCGTGTCTTTTATTCCTCGGCAGTTTACACAAAGGTGCTTGGCATCGATGATACAGGCTACATCTTTTGTTCCCAGCGCTTCTTTCAGGGCATCCACGATCTGCATCGTCAGCCTTTCCTGAACCTGCGGCCTTTTCGCATAATAATCCACGATCCTGTTGATTTTTGAAAGCCCGATCACTTCACCGTTGGAAATATAGGCTACGTGCGCTCTTCCGATAATCGGCAAAAAGTGGTGTTCGCAGAACGAATATACGGTAATATCTTTTTCCACCAGCATCTGGCGGTATTTATATTTGTTTGAAAAAGTGGAAATTCCCGGCTTGTTTTCCGGCAGCAGCCCACCGAAAATCTCGTTCACATACATTTTGGCCACCCGTCTCGGGGAGTCTTTTAAAGAATCGTCAGTCATGTCCATCCCCAGGGTTTGCATGATTTCCCCGAAGAGTTCCGTAATTTTTTCGATTTTTTCTTCCGGCGATTTCTCAAAAGCATCTTCTCTTATGGGTGTATGTTCTTTTCCCGTGAAAATATCATCATCGTTATCCGTAAAATCAACCATTTTTATTTAATTTGCACAAAAATACGGATAAAATCTGTTCGTCATATTTAATTTGGCTGAAAAACATTATCTTTCACCTACACCATCTTTTTACATCATGATTACCGCTGAAGAAGTACAAAACGACTCCCAGAAGAAGGAATTTTTAGAGTTTCCGGCCAGGCTTTACAAGAACGACAAAAACTACATCAGACCGCGGAATATCGATATTGAGGATATTTTTAATCCTGAAAAAAACAAGACTTTTAAAACCGGAGAATGTGCCCGGTTTTTATTCAGAAATAAACAGTTGGAAACGGTCGGAAAAGTGGCAGTTTTCATCAATACCACCTATGAGCAGAAACAGCCCACCGGAGGAATCGGATTTTTCGACTGCATCAATGACCAGAAAACGGCCAATTTTATTTTTGACCACTGTAAAAAGTGGCTGCAACAAAGAGGGATCGAAGCGATGGACGGACCGATTAATTTCGGAGAGCGGGACAAATTCTGGGGGCTTGTGATCGAAGGATTTATTGAACCTTTATACGGAATGAATTATAACTTTCCGTACTACAAGGACCTCTTTGAAAGCTATGGTTTTAAAATTTATTTTGAACAGCTTTGCTTCTCCAGGCCGATTTTTGCAGAAGTCTCAAGGGTATTCACGGTTATGCACGCCAAACACAGCAAGAATCCCGATATTTCCGCACGGCCGATGATGAAGAGCCATCTGGAGAAATTTGCTAAAGATTTTACCGAAATTTATAATAAAGCCTGGGCTGCCCACGGTGAAGGAAAACGGATGGAGGAATCTAAAGTGCTGAAGATGTTTAAAATGATGAAACCCATTATTAACGAGCATATTTCATGGTTTGTCTATGAGAAAGAAAAACCTGTGGCGATGTGGATGAACCTGCCGGATACGAACCAATGGTTCAAATACCTCAACGGAAAATTCGGGCTTTGGGAAAAGCTGAAATTTTTATGGCTGAAGAAATTCAGGAAAAATGAAAAGATGATTGGTCTTGTATTTGGAGTGGTTCCGGAGTGGCAAAGAAAGGGTCTTGAAGGATATATGATCTGGGAAGGAACACAGCATTTGAGAAAGTATACCGACTTTAAAGTAACGGAGATGCAGTGGATCGGTGATTTCAATCCAAAAATGATAAAAATCGCGGAGAATCTTGATACGACCGTAACGAGAAAACTGGCAACTTATCGATACCTGTTTGACCGGACCAAGGATTTTGAAAGGCACCCCGAATTGTAATGTAAAAAAACAGATTTATGGACTCAATCATTATTTTAATTATCATTTTACTGCTTTTTCTCTTCTCGATTCCGGCAATCATCTTTTTGATCGCTTATCTTGCTGCCAGAAGCCGCAGGAAAAAACAAAACCTTCTTTTGCAGGAAATCGGAACACCCGAATATTATGCCTTTGTACGTTACAATATGGGAAATGCCCAGAACGAATTTTTCAAGATCAAAGCTTTTCAGGGCAGCGGAATGATTTACGTGGAGGGTAGCCATATTCATTTTGTAGACACTCTGCATCAGCATCCCCACATTTTCCCGTTACATGAAAGCACCATTAAGTGGGAAGACATCAATATTGTAAATGGCCTGCTGAAGTGGTTTTCAATAGAAGACCAGGAAAAGAAGTACTATTTCAATATCGAGAGCGGAATGTTTATCTTCAATCTGAATTCTTCAAAACCGACCATCCGCAGTGTTTTTGAAAGGCTTTTAAAGTATCAGAGCGAAATCCGGTAACCTATGCAAAAAGAAAGCCCTGCTTTTCTGCAGGACTTTCAAAAGATTCATTTTACTCTATTAGAATAGCGCGCCGGCTACTTTTTTAATATTATCACTCTTCCCCATGGAATAAAAATGCAACACCGGAACTCCGAAATCCAGAAGTTCCCGGCACTGGGCAATGGCCCATTCAATCCCGATCTGCTTGACGGCTTCGTTGTTTTTGGCATGTTCCACTTCGTTGATCAGCTCTTCCGGCAAATCGATTTTAAAGATCTGCGGCAATATTTTCAGATGCTTTTTTGTCGCGATCGGCTTGATTCCAGGGATAATCGGAACGGTAATTCCCATTTCACGGGCTTTTTTTACAAACTCGATGAACTTTTTATTATCGAAAAACATTTGGGTCACGATGTAATCGGCACCGGCATCTACTTTTTGCTTCAGCCATTTCAGGTCGTAATTCATCGAAGGGGCTTCCATGTGTTTCTCGGGATAACCTGCTACACCTATGCAGAATTTGTTGTGCTCTTCACATTCCTTTTCTTCATTGTGCAGGTATTTTCCTCTCCCCAGGTTGTTGATCTGGTGCACCAGATCCATGGCACTGGCATGTCCGCCGGCCGTCGGCTCAAAATACTGATGCCCTTTCATCGCATCGCCCCGTAAAGCCATTACATTATCGATTCCCAGATACATACAGTCTACCAGCAGATATTCGGTTTCTTCCTTGGTAAAGCCGCCGCAAAGCAAATGCGGAACGGTGTCTACATTGTATTTATGCTGGATTGCCGCGCAGATTCCCAAAGTTCCGGGACGCATCCTGGTGATCCGCCGTTCCATCAGTCCGTTCCCTTTGTCGATGTAAATGTATTCTTCTCTTGACGTTGTCACATCAATAAAAGGTGGCTTGAATTCCATCAGCGGATCGATGTTTCGATAAAGATCTTCGATTCCGATGCCTTTCTGTGGCGGTACCACTTCGAGAGAGAAAAGAGTTTTGCCGTTGGCATTTTTTATATGGTCGGTGATTTTCATTTATTATTACTCTTCTGAATTTATAATATTATCAATCTTAATCATATTAATTAAGTAATGAATTATAGGGGTTGCTATTTCTTTATAAATGGTTTGTATATTTTGTGAGTAAAAAAAATCTTTTTCAAAAATAAGATCACCCACATTATCAAACACTTGGTATTTGACTGATTTTTTATTCAATATAATTTTTAAATCAATGTTTACTTCAAGTTCTCTTTTTATTAACTTATTAAACATGAAATAAACTCTAAATAAAATACTTTCATAATTGATTTGATCATCATATATTTTATCTAAATCATTACTTTTATAAGTATGATATTTTGGATCTAATAAAGGGATTTTTTCTATTAATAAAATTTTAAAATCTTGAAAAAGTTCTCCAACTTTATTTAATTTAGGCAACAAGTGTTCTAAGAAACCTTTTACATAATTACTTAATAAAAAATCTCTATAAGTGGTAAAATTTAATGTTTGAATATCTTGAATTCTCATTTCTTTAGTAAAAAGCTCAATCTCTTTATCCAAATCATCCGCCTCATTAATATTTTCACCATTAATGGCTTTCTGCATAATATCAAAACTGAAGCTTATATTTTCAGCAAATAGCTTTACCAGATCTTCATAAATTCCATTATCAGCAATATTTAACGCAGCATAATATTGTATTTTATCCTTGTTTTTAATAACAATTACGGGATAATGATGTTTTAATAAAATAAAGTTGCTTAAAATTCTTGCCAATCGCCCGTTGCCGTCATCAAACGGATGGATCGAGGTAAATTTATGGTGAAAAATTGCGGACATGACCACAGGATGAAGTTTTTTTTCTTCAGCATTCCGGTACCATTCCAGCAGATTATTCATTTCAAAAGCCACTTCTTCCGGATTCGTATAATAGTGGATGTCACCCGAAACTGTTTTTACGTGATTGGGTGAGGTTTTATACTGTCCGACTTTTATTTCCTTTTGAAACTCAATTCCTTCGGGAGAAAACGTTGTTGAATAATAAGGCTCAACCAATATTATTTTATGTAAATCTTTGATATCACTTTCAGAAAGCGGACGGTTTTCTTTGATCAACTGAAGCATAAATCCTATCGCTTCATTGTGTCCTTTAATATCTAAATGATCTTTGAAAGGTTTTCCTTTAGCCGTTAATCCAAAATTTAAAAAAGCAACCGTTTCTCCATAGCTCAACTGATTTCCTTCAATGGCATTGGAATTATAGTTCCAGTCCAGCTTTAGTTTCTGAAAGATCTTATTTTCCAGCTCTTTGGAAAACGGACGATGAGCATCTATTGATTTTTTTTGTTCATCAACAGATTGTATTTCGGGCAAAGCTTCTAATATTTTGATGTTTTTCATGATGCTATTTTAATTACAAAAATAGATTTTAATCCGCTAAATTCGGGGATAACCATTTTCTCGCTTCCTGCAGTGAAATCCCTTTTCGCTGCGTATAATCTTTCAGCTGGTCTTCAGCAATTTTCCCTAAGCCGAAATATTTGGCGTGCGGACTTCCGAAATAATACCCGGATACAGATGCCGTCGGAAACATGGCCAGACTTTCCGTAAGATAAACGCCGATCTGTTCTTCTACTTTTAATAGATCCCAAATGGCATGCTTTTCCAGATGATCGGGACAAGCCGGGTAACCGGGCGCCGGGCGGATTCCTTTGTATTTTTCGGCAATCAGCTCTTCATTGCTTAAATTTTCCTGATTGGCGTAACCCCAGTATTCGGTTCTTACTTTTTTATGTAAAAATTCGGCGTAGGCTTCTGCAAAACGGTCGGCCAGGGCTTTTACCATAATAGCGTTGTAATCGTCGTTGGCTTTTTCGTATTCTTGAGCCAGCTCATCCGTTCCGAAACCGGTGGTTACACAGAAAGCCCCCATATAATCGGTTTTTCCGGAACTCTGAGGAGCAATAAAATCACTTAAAGCCAGATAATCCTTGCCTTTAGAACGCTGCGACTGCTGTCTCAAGGTGATAAATTTCACCTGCTGCTCCTTATTTTCGTCGAAGATCAGGATATCATCCGTTTCATTGGAATTGGCTTTAAAAATCCCGAAGATCGCTTTTGCCGTCAGTAATTTTTCGTCTAAGATGCGTTTTAAAATTACCTGGGCATCTTTGAACAGTTCTTTTGCCTGTGCTCCGACCACCTCATCTTCCAGAATATTCGGGTATTTCCCGTGCAGGTCCCAGCTTCTGAAAAACGGTGACCAGTCGATGAATGGTAACAATTCCCATAGATCCTGGTTTTCAAAAACCTGAATTCCCAAATTATTTGGAGTAAAAATTTCTTCATTCTCCCAATCGATTTTAAATTTATTTTCTCTCGCTTCTTCGATAGAAACATAATCTTTTTCCACTTGCCGGTTCAGGAATTTTTCCCGGAATTCGGAATAGTCATTTTTTAAATCTTCTACATATTCTTTATTACGGTCGCCCAATAATGAGCTGACCACATTTACCGCTCTGGAAGCATCGTTTACGTGAACAACAGCATTCTTATATTTCAAATCGATTTTTACGGCGGTATGGGCTTTCGAGGTAGTAGCGCCACCGATCAGCAGAGGGAAATTAAGATTTTGTCTTTCCAGTTCGGAAGCGATGTATACCATTTCATCCAGACTTGGGGTAATCAGTCCGCTTAAGCCAATCACATCCACCTGATGATCAATGGCCGCCTGGATAATTTTTTCAGCCGGAACCATTACACCCAAGTCGACAATTTCATAATTGTTACAGCCCAGTACGACGCTTACAATATTTTTTCCGATATCGTGAACATCCCCTTTTACGGTAGCCATCAGGATTTTCCCGTTGGCCGGCCTGGATCCGTCTTTCTCCGCTTCGATAAATGGTTGTAGATAAGCCACCGCTTTTTTCATTACCCTGGCGGATTTTACTACCTGCGGAAGGAACATTTTCCCGCTCCCGAACAAGTCGCCGACAACGCCCATTCCCGTCATTAGGTTAATCTCAATGACATGCAATGGTTTTTCCGCCTGCTGCCTTGCCTCTTCCACATCTTCTTCGATGAAACGGTCGATCCCTTTTACCAGAGAATGGGTAATTCTTTCCTGTAAAGGTTTGTTACGCCATTCCAGCTCCTCAACTTTTTCCTTTTTAACGGATTTATGTTTTTCGGAGTAATCCAGAAGCCGCTCGGTCGCATCTTCCCTTTTATCGAGAATCACATCTTCTACCAACTCCAGAAGTTCTTTATTGATTTCATCGTATACTTCCAGCATCGCCGGGTTTACGATTCCCATATTCATTCCTGCCTGAATCGCATGGTACAGAAATACCGAATGCATGGCTTCCCTTACCGTATCATTTCCTCTGAATGAAAAGGAAACATTGGACACTCCCCCGCTTACCGAAGCATAAGGAAGGTTTTGGCGAACCCATCTCGTTGCTTCAATAAAATCGATGGCATTCCGGCGGTGCTCATCCATTCCTGTTGCTACGGGGAAAATATTTAAATCGAAAATAATATCTTCCGCCGGGAAATTTAAACGATTGACCAGAATATCATAAGACCGTTTTGAAATCTCGATCCGGCGTTCGTAGGTATCCGCCTGCCCCACCTCATCAAATGCCATGACAATCACAGCGGCACCATACCTTTTAATGGCTTTGGCCTGTTTGATAAATTCTTCCTCGCCACCTTTTAAGCTGATGGAATTCACCACACATTTCCCCTGTGCTACCTGCAGTCCCGCTTCGAGGATTTCCCATTTTGAAGAGTCGATCATCAGAGGAATCCTGGCAATATCCGGTTCGGAAGCAATCAAATTCAGGAACTTCACCATGGAAGCTTTTCCATCGATTAGTCCGTCATCAAAATTAACATCCAGGATCTGTGCTCCGCCTTCCACCTGGTGGCGTGCAATATCGAGGGCTTCCCCGAATTTTTCTTCCTTTATTAATCTTAAAAATTTTTTGGACCCGGCAACATTGGTTCTTTCTCCAACGTTGATAAAATTACTTTCCGGGGTAATAATCAAAGGCTCCAGCCCTGATAATCTTAAATATTTCATCAATTTATTATTCTTCTAAAATATAGTATGCGTTGTTCGCATTCTGCTTCAGCAAATCCACATGTTTGCCTAAAGCGGTAACAATCGGAAACCGTTTGTAACCCAGATTGTGTTCTCTGGAAAATGCTTCGATTTCCTCGGTAATTTCATTATAATAAGCATAACTGTAATTCGGGAACAGATGATGGGCCACATGAAAGTTGAAATTGCCCAACACATTCCGTACAAACCAGTTATTCTCTTTTAAATCGTTGGTCACTTCGAGCTGATGACGGATCCAACTGAACGGCAGTCCGTTTTTTTCATCCAGTTTCGGAAAAGCATTATCCGGAAGCGGATGCAGCGGCAACAGGACAAACAGGGCGAAAATACTCGCAGCGATCACCTGTAAAAACCAGGCACCCAAAGCCAGCCCGATCGACACTTTAAAAAACAGGACAGGCACCGCAATCTGGTAGAAAAAATAAAACAGCTTATATGCAACCATTTTAACTTTCTCTCTTACCGGAATCGCTCCCTGGGTTTTAAGAATTACTCTCTCATTATCAAAAAAGTCCCTGAAATCCCTGATAAACATCCAGTTGAATAAATACAGCGGATAGACCAGAAAGAAAAACCGGTGCTGATATTTCTGAATGCCTTTCGCTTTAACCCACGGCACAATCAACAGCAGCCCGCTTTGCTCAATATCGGTATCCCAGCCGTCTACATTGGGATAGGCATGATGGCTTGCAATATGCCTTTTTTTCCAGATATAAGAATTGGCTCCCACAAAATCGAAAATCTGCAACACCAGACTGTTGAGCCTTTTGCTTTTAAAAATATTATTGTGTGCGGCTTCGTGAATGAGATTTAAATAAATCAAAACCAGGGAAAGCCCCATCAAAACAAAGCTTAAAATGTATATCCATGGCCTGTCGGCGTTGAATAGGGCAAATACATATAAACCGAAATAGACCAAAGGCAGAATGACTGCTTTGATCTGAATATAAATATCACGGTTTTCAGGAATGGCTTCTAATCTCCGGTTCACTTTTTTCCTTAGTTCATTAAACAATTTAGCATCTTCTGAATCTTTTAAGTAAATAGGTTTTTCCATTATATTTAATTTTGTGTAACTGAATAAAATATAACAGTAAAAATTGTTCCCTTCTGCTCTCTAATCCATCAAAAGATCAATTAATTTCAAACAATTGCTTTCACTTTTCTCGGCGGAAATTGAGCCACTAAATCGGCAATCGCTTTAATATGTTCAGGTGTAGTTCCGCAACAGCCTCCGATGATATTGATCAGCCCTTTCTCCGTATATTCCCTGATCTGGCTGGCCATGTCTTCCGGTGTCTCATCATACTTCCCGAAAGCATTCGGTAATCCCGCATTCGGATATGCAGAAACATAGAAGTCTGAATTGTGGGCCAGCGTTTCCAAATAAGGCGTTAACTGATTAGCTCCCAACGCGCAGTTGAAGCCTACGCTCAACAGATTTAAATGGGAAACGGAGATCAGGAATGCTTCTGCAGTCTGCCCGCTCAGTGTTCTTCCTGAAGCATCGGTAATGGTTCCGGAAACCATGATCGGGATTTTAATATTTCTTTCATCCTGGATTTCATCGATGGCAAACAATGCTGCTTTTGCATTCAGTGTATCGAAGATGGTTTCTACCAACAGTATATCCGAACCTCCGTCCAACAATGCTTCACATTGCTGTTTATAAGCCACTCTCAGTTCTTCAAAAGTGATGGCTCTGTATCCCGGGTCGTTTACATCCGGGCTTAGGCTGGCCGTCCTGTTGGTCGGCCCGATGGATCCGGCAACAAATCTCGGTTTGTCGGGATTTTTAGCTGTGTATTCGTCACAGGCCTTTCGTGCTATTTTTGCCGATTCGTAATTTAAATCATATACCAGATCTTCCATGTGATAGTCGGCCATGGCAATCGTTGTTCCTGAGAAAGTATTGGTTTCGATAATATCGGCCCCGGCTTCCAGGTATTTTTTATGAACTTCTTCAATTGCGTGAGGCTGGGTAAGAGACAACAGATCATTGTTTCCTTTTACCGGATGTTCCCAGTTTTTAAAGCGCTCACCGCGGTAGTCTTCTTCTTCAAATTTGTACCGCTGCAGCATCGTTCCCATCGCACCGTCGAGAATTAAAATTCTTTCGGCTAATGCTTTGTATAGTTGTTGTGAGTTTTTCATTGTATGTTTAGGCTAAAGCCCATTTTGATTTATTGATTTTAAAACGGGCTAAAGCCCGTTCCTATTGATGAATTAATCCAACGCCTGTTTCAGATCGGCAATAATATCATCCACATGTTCCAAACCGACCGAGCAGCGAACCAATCCTGCAGTGATCCCCACTTCATTTCTCTCTTCATCCGTTAATTTGGAATGCGTTGTAGAGGCCGGATGGGTGACAATAGTTCTCGTATCTCCCAGGTTTGCGGACAGCGAACACATTTTAATTTTATTTAAAAAATTTCTCCCGCCTTCAATGCCGCCTTTGATTTCAAAAGCCACAATGTTTCCACCCAGTTTCATCTGCTTTTTGGCAATATCATATCCCGGATGGGATTTCAGGAACGGGTATTTTACCAATTCTACATTTGGATGGTTTTCCAGAAATTCCGCGACCTTCAGAGCATTTTCACAATGTCTTTCTACACGAATGGCCAAAGTCTCTAAACTTTTAGACAAAACCCAGGCATTGAACGGCGACATGGCCGGCCCTGTGTTTCTGGCAAAAAGGTAAATTTCGCGGATCAGGTCTTCCCTACCAACCGCTATACCTCCTAAAACCCGGCCCTGACCATCGATCAGCTTGGTAGCAGAGTGTACCACGATATCGGCGCCGTATTTGATGGGCTGCTGCAGATAAGGCGTTGCGAAACAGTTGTCCACAACAAATATCAAATTGTGTTTTTTGGCAATCTTTCCGAAAAATTCAAGGTCCAATACTTCAATCGCAGGATTGGTAGGCGTTTCCAGATATAAAATTTTGGTATTGGGCTGAATGTACTTTTCAACATTTTGTGCATCTTCCGCTTTGAAATAGGTCGTTTCAATATTCCATTTCGGGAAATACTTGGTGAATAAGGTATGCGTTGATCCGAAAACCGACTGGCAGCTGACGATATGATCTCCTGCGTTAAGTAAAGTCGCAAAAGTTGAATAGATAGCCGCCATTCCCGTGGCAAAAGCATATCCCGCTTCCGCACCTTCCATTTTGGTTATCTTATCGGTGAATTCCGTTACATTCGGGTTGGAGAAACGGCTGTATAAATTCTTTGGCTTTTCTTCAGCAAAGCTTGCCCTCATATCTTCCGCATCTTCAAATACAAAACTTGAAGTGAGAAAAAGCGGCGTGGAATGCTCATCAAACTGGGTTCTCTCCGTTTGGGTTCTTATGGCAAAGGTTTCAAAATTTTCCATAATCTATTTTAATTTACAATGGAAAAGTTTATCAATCGAACAATGAAATGCTAAGAAGCTGAGCATGACATTCAAAATCATTGGTAAACTGCTACACTGCTATATTGTTACATTTATTTTATTTTGTTTCACTTACTCTTAAAATATCTCCGAATACTCCTCTTGCCGTTACTTTGGCTCCGGCTCCGGCTCCCATAATCACGATCGGGTTTTCACCATAGCTTTCGGTATAGATTTCAAAGATGGAATCTGAGCCCTTCAGTTGTCCTAAAGCGGATCCCGCAGGTACAGAGATCAGGTTTACATCCAGTTCGCCTTTGTCTTTCTGAAGATCGCCGTGAAGATCGCCGACATATCTTAGTACATGCCCCGGCTCCTGATGGTCCTTAATTTTCTGATATTCTTCATCCAGTTCGTCCAATCTGGTAAGAAATTCCGATTTTGAAATATCCAGCAGCTTTTTAGGAACGAGATTCTGAATTTTAATGTCACTGAATTCATTGATCAGGTCTAATTCTCTTGCCAGAATCAGCAGCTTTCTGGCTACATCGTTTCCGGATAAGTCTTCCCTTGGATCAGGTTCGGTATATCCTTTGTCCAGGGCTTCATTGATGATGGTGGAAAACTTTTCGTCTCTTAAAGAAAAATTATTGAATACATAGCTCAGCGTCCCTGAAAAGACTCCTTTGATCCGTGTAATATTTTCTCCTGAAAGATGGAGGAGCTTTATGGTATCAATCAACGGTAAACCGGCCCCCACATTGGTCTCATAGAGGTAACGCCTGTTGTTTTTATTCAACGTATATCTTAGTTTACGGTATTCCTCAATCGGAAGGGTATTGAATATTTTGTTTGAGGAAACCAGGTCAAATCCGTTTTCTGCCAATGCATGGTAGTTGTGGACAAAATCCTTGCTCGCCGTATTATCTACAACGATTAAATTTTCCAGCTGGTTCTCTTTTGAAAATCGTATCAGTTCATGAACATTTGACGGATGTTGCGCCGTTTCCACCTCATCGGTCCAGCGATTGTCAAAACCTTTTTTATTAAAGGCGATCTTTTTAGAATTGGCAACGGCTACCACTTTCAGATCGATTTTCTTCCGCCTTCTGATTTCTTCCGAAGATTCCAGAACCTGCTCGATCAGGGTTTTGCCGACATTTCCATGACCAATGATGGCCAGATGAACTGTTTTCGGTTTTTTGGAGATTTCAGATTCAATAATGTTTTTTGCTTTTTCGTCCTGAGAAGAGGTTACCACAATATTTACACGTTTTTCCGCGGCAATCTGATTTAAGAGCAATGGAAATACATTGTTTCTTGCCAGTTCCGCCAGTACTTTATTGAAGTCTTCAGCAACGAAGCCAATAACCGACACATTATTTATGCTGTAAATCTGGGAAACTTTTCCCGATTTTCTTTCTGTTTCAAATTCGTCAATCAGACAATTTACCGCCTTTTCGGAGTCGCTTTCCTGTACCAGGATGGAAAGTCCGTTTTCGATAGCCTGCTGGGAAATCACCCCTACACTGATTCGCGCTAAGGTCAGCGCTTTGAAAATCCGTCCGTCGATCCCAATCTCTCCCAGGAAATCTTCCCCTTCAAATTTGATGATGGATCTGTTCTTCAAAAATTTTATTTCGTTTGCATTATTCTTCATCTTACAAAATATTTTTTATGATCGTATTCAATTGTTCGTATTCCATTAAAAAGGCATCATGCCCATGAATTGATTGTATTTCGTGATAGAAAACATCGTTCTTACTTTCTTTTAATCTCTGGTGGCACATTCGCATCTCCGAAGCCGGAAAAAAAAGATCGGTATCTACTGAAATCAGATGTATTTCAGATGCAATGTCTTTTAATTTTGATTCATCAGCATCAATATTTATCAGCAAATGGTTCATCAGCTTGTAGGATTTCAAACTAAACCTTTCGTTTAAAGCATTCCCGTGATAAACCAGCCAGTCTTCTGACTCCAACCGCTGTTTTTCCCGATTGTATTTATTTTTAAATCTTTCATTTAATGATTCCGGGGTCCGGTAGCAAAGCATGGCATGCATCCTCGCTTTTTGCAGCGGCTCCTCCTTTTGATTTAATAAAAACTTTTGAACCAGGCATTGGGCATGAAGCCAGTCATGGGTTCTGAAATCGCAGGCAATCGGGATAAAAATTTCGGCCAGACCGGGATTCTTAGCCAGCATTTCCCAACCGACTCCCCCTCCCAGGGAACCTCCGATAAGCGCATTCAGCTTTTTAATATTTAAAAATTCAAGGCCTTTCAGAAAAATACCGGCGATGTCTGCTGTCGTAAAATCTTCGTACGTATCAATCAAAAAATGATCATAACCGTTTCCGGGAATATTGAAACACAAAACCGTATAACGGTTCGTATCGATTACCTGATTTTCACCAATCAATTTTTTCCACCAGCCTTTTTCCCCGGCAACTTCCGAGTTTCCGGTCAGGGCATGATTAACCAGGATAATGGGCGCTGAAAACAGGTCTTTTCCGAAAAGCTGATAGCTTAACGGAATATCATATTCCTTGCCGGAACCGGTTTGATACGAAAAATTAATATAGTTTAGTTCTGTTTTCAATTCTATTATTTTAATATCATTGAAAATGCCACAGGAAATGGCTGAAAAGAACTTCAGTAAGTTATCTGTCCAAAAATAATTCTGGTAGAACGTAGCACCTTCATTGCTTGCGCAAAGGGTTGCTAAGGTTTCACAGGGTCTAATCCCTCAACCTTTCTTGATAACATTTTCAATATTTGAATGAACGAATGGTGCAAAGATAGAACTTTTCTTTTAAATATTTATAAAAATTTAATTTAACATGAAAAGCCGCATCAACAGAAGGCTTAAGGGAAATATTAAGGATAATTTAAATGATAAGGGTTGGAATTTTTTTCAAAAAAAACTAACTTCGTAAGGAAACTGTTGAAAATATGATTGCAGAAAAACAAAGATTACAGGACAGCAACTGGAAACACTGGGGACCTTATGTAAGCAACCGGCAATGGGGAAATGTACGCGAAGATTACAGCCCCAACGGCGATGCATGGAACTTCGCCAATCATAACAGTGCAGAAAGCTATGCCTACCGCTGGGGTGAAGAGGGAATTGCAGGAATCTCCGATGCCAAGCAGATCTTCTGTTTTGCCCTTGCCTTCTGGAATAAGAAAGACAAGATCGTAAAAGAACGTTTCTTCGGACTCAGCAACCCTCAGGGAAACCATGGGGAAGATATCAAGGAAATCTTTTATTACCTGGACAATACGCCTACCCACAGTTACATGAAAATGGTGTATAAATATCCCATCAATGAATTTCCGTATGATGAGATCCGTTCTGAAAACGCAAGGCGGAGCAAGAAGCAGCCTGAATATGAAATTTTCGATACCGGAATTTTTGATAAGGATGAATATTTCGATATTTTTATTGAATATGCAAAGGCGGACCATAATGATTTTTTAGTCCGTGTTACGGTATGCAACAGAAGCCAGACCGATGCCCCGATCGTCGTGGCTCCGACGGTATGGTTCAGGAATAACTGGAAATGGGGCTATAACACGTATAAAGGGCAGACAAACGCCTCCCACGAAGGCTGCATTAATATCTGCCATGACAGCATTGGTATTAAAAAGTTTTATTCGAGAGACATGCAGGCAGAAAGTGTTTTCTGCGAAAATGAAACGAATAACCCTAAATTATATGGCGCACCATATCCGGGAAATACTTATTTCAAAGACGGGATCAACGATTATATCATTTATGGAAGCAATACCGTAAATCCCGAAAAAAGAGGATCGAAAGCTTCTTTCCTGATTGATGAGACCATTGGTGCCGGCACATCGAAAGTTTTTGATTTCAGATTGTCGCCCAATGATTTGGATGAACCGTTTGATGATTTTGATGAAATTTTCAATACAAGAACTGCCGAAGCCCAGGAATTTTATGATGAAATTCAGAGTGACGTAACAGACCCTGATGAAAGAAATGTCCAGCGGCAGGCGTTTGCCGGACTTCTGTGGAATAAGCAGTTTTATCATTACAACGTAGGAAAATGGCTGAAGGGCGATCCTAATTTTGTAGCTCCAAGGGATTTTAACCATTATGTAAGAAATACGGAGTGGAATCATCTTCACAATAAAGACATCATTTCGATGCCGGACAAATGGGAATATCCCTGGTATGCAACCTGGGACCTGGCTTTCCATTGTGTCCCCTTTGCCCTCATTGATGCAGAATTTGCAAAAGGGCAGCTTCTTTTATTAACGAAGGAATGGTATATGCACCCGAACGGACAGCTTCCCGCCTATGAGTGGAACCTCAGCGACGTCAATCCACCAGTCCATGCATGGTCCTGCTTCAGGGTTTTTAAGATTGATGAAAAACAGAATGGCAAGCCCGATCTTCTGTTTCTGGAAAAAGTTTTCCAGAAGCTTCTCCTGAATTTTACCTGGTGGGTCAACCGGAAGGATAAGAACGGAAAGAATATTTTCGGCGGAGGTTTCCTGGGGCTCGATAATATCGGGGCTTTTGACCGGAATATGGTCTTAAAAGACGGACAGCACCTTGAACAGGCCGACGGTACCAGCTGGATGGCAATGTATGCGCTGAATATGATGCGGATTGCGATGGAACTCGCCCAATATTATCAGGTATATGAGGATATGGCCATTAAATTTTTTGAACATTATCTTTATATTGCCGAGGCCATGGAAAACCTTGGTGATGGTACCAAAGGCCTCTGGAACGAAGAAGACGGTTTCTTCTACGATGTGCTTCAGCTCGGAAACGGAGACAGTGCTTCTCTCAGATTAAGAAGCATCGTAGGACTAATTCCAATGTTTGCAGTAGAAATTATTGATCATCACCTGCTTGATAAAATGCCGAATTTCGTAGAAAGAATGGATTGGGTGCTGAAAAATAAACCGGAGCTTACCAAACTGGTATCGCACTGGGAAGAAGAAGGCCACGGCAGAAAACACCTGATGAGTATTCTGCGTAAAACCCGGCTGACAAAAGTTTTATCCCGAATGCTCGACGAAAAAGAGTTCCTGAGCCGGTACGGAATCCGTGCCATGTCGAAAGTCTATGAAGAAAACCCGTTTAAGTTTTCGGTACACGGAACGGAGAATGTCGTTTATTATACGCCTGCGGAAAGCGACAGCCGGATGTTCGGCGGGAACAGCAACTGGCGGGGACCGATCTGGTTCCCTATCAATTTTCTGATTGTGGAAAGCCTGCAGCGGTTCCATTTTTATTATGGAAATAGCTTAAAGGTGGAGCTGCCTACCGGAAGCGGAGACATGAAAAATCTTGATGAAGTAGCTCAGAATGTCAGCAATAGACTCTGCTCTATTTTTCTGAAAGATGAAGTTGGGCAAAGACCTTTTAACGGCGGAAACCCTAAATTCAACTATGATGAGAATTTTAAAGATTATATTACCTTTTTTGAGTATTTTCATGGAGATAATGGCCGCGGAGTCGGTGCCTCCCATCAGACGGGCTGGACTGCTACGGTTGCCAAGCTTTTAAAGCCGAGACAAAATTAAATAGATGAAGCCTCCCGTTTGCGGGAGGCTTTTTTTAAGGCTTATCATATTATTTATACAAATCGGTTATACGGATTTCATAGTCAAAATCTATTTAAAATAAATAATTCAATAGATATGACACCGACTCATAGAAAATTTAATATTAAATCGGAATATCGTATGAATTTTTAATATCAAATCTCCTATATTAGCACTAACAAAAATAAAAAATTATATGAAAAGAAAACTACTCATTTCTACCGGACTGATGGTCGCAGGTATGTTTACGAACCACCTGTATGCACAGGATTATCAGCCACTTACCGTTCAAAGCGGTTTTAATGCAGATGTTATCGCCAATGGCGTTGGCCCCTCTGCTTCTTCTACGAACAATGACGTCGATGGGGTAAATTATACATTTATTTCCCGGGATTTCCAATTAACAGCAACCAGTACAGCACTTACTTATGGCCTTCCGGTCAATGGTATTATTAATTCTGCCGTGGCTTCGACTTCCGGACTGACTTATCAATTGGGATCTTACAGTGCCAACAACTCTTTAAGGCTGCAGAATGCAGGTGACAACGGAACTTTACAGTTTTCAAACCCTCTTTCAGCAAGCGTAGTGTATATGCTGGCAACAGGCGGAAGCGGAGACTGTACGGTAGATGCAACGGTGAATTTTACAGATAATACTTCACAAACCTTTACGGGGCTTGCTATTTCCGACTGGTACGACGGAAGCAGTTATGCGATCCAGGGAATCGGGAGAATAAACAAAACGAATGATAATCTTGAGTCAGGTTCCGGAACCAACCCCAGACTGTATCAGCTTCCTTTGGCCATCGATGCAGCCAACCAGTCTAAAACCGTAAAAAGTGTAACGGTTACCAAAACAGGGACAGGAGGGATCCCTAATATCTTCGGTTTTGCAGCGAATGCTTATAATGCATGTGGTACGCCTACCAATATTACGGCAGCAACAACCATGACAGGCGCGACCCTGAGCTGGACGGCTCCTGCAACCGGTACTCCTGCTTCGGGTTACCAATATTATCTCAGTACTTCTTCTACGCCACCTACTGCGACAACGACCCCTACAGGGACCATAACTTCAGGAACTTCGGTGAATTTAGGGAATTCCCTTACCACAGGGCAGACCTATTACTTCTGGGTACGTTCCAACTGCGGAGGCTCTTCACAAAGCTTCTGGAGAATGAAACAATTTACACCGGGACAAATTTCAGCAACGTATACAGCCGGAGACATTAATACCGAATACGCAGATAGTTTTTCTTTAGATAATACATCAACTACGAGTTGCCCCGGGACCCTATCTATTACCATACCTGCAGGATATAAAATACAATCTACGGATGTTTCTTATACGATGACAACAGCAAGCAACGGTTGGATGGTGGAGCAAAGAAGTTTACTCGTATGTTCTACAAATGGTAATGCTGAAGGTTCTGTAATTTCTGGTGCCGGATCAAGCGGAGGAACATTTTCTTATAACAGACCAGGTCTTACCATAGCCAATGATCTTACCGGAACCGTAAATTATGAGCTAAGAGCATGGAGAACGTATGGTGGATCAGGTTGTAACGCGGATTATAACAAAGTAGATAATGGCACCTTTACGGTAACTGTAACTTTACAGCCTGTTTCAGGTTTGGCGACCAATGAAGTAAGTAGTAAAGGAAATGAAAGAATTGCATATCCTAATCCATTTGCCGATACCCTTCATCTTGAGAAAGCGGAAAACGTGAAAAAAGCGGTAGTAACAGATCCTTCGGGAGTTGTGGTAAAAACCGTTGAAAATCCTTCTTCTGAGTTATTCTTAGGCGGAATAAAATCAGGAATGTATATTCTTACCTTAACGATGAAAGACGGTTCTGTAAAGAGCATGAAGACGATTAAAAAATAAATAGTTTAACGTGAACTCGAAGTAAAAACAGGGGTTAAAAGGCTGGAAGAAGGGAAGTCGGATGCCGGAAGTTTCTTCTGTCAACCTATCAATAACAGTCTCAGATATCAAATAATTTTGTTTATACTTTGAAGGAAAAACTTGATATAGAATTCCTGATTATTTCTATTTTAAATTACTGGAAATAAATTAAATATCATCGAACTCACGTTAGTTTACATATTCATACAAACAAAACCCGGCTGGATATTATTCCGGCCGGGTTTTGTTTTTTTAATCTGAAATTTTACGCCTCTGCAATTTCTCCGTTGACGAAAACTTCATAACCGATTTCGACATTCGGCTCCAGTGTTTTGGAAACTGAGCAATATTTTTCAAAAGATAACTGAGCGGCTTTGTATGCTTTTTTAGGATCAATGTTTCCTTCCAGAAGAAATTTTACTTTGATGGATTTAAAAGGTTTTGCATCATCAACGGGAATTCTTTCTCCTTCCACTTCTGCCTGAAAAGCCGTAATTTCCTGTCTTTGCTTTTTCAGAATAGAAACCACATCAATTCCGCTGCATCCGGCTACAGCCATTAATACGCTTTCCATCGGAGAAACACCCTTTGCTCCGGGCTGCGTCGTGTTATCCAATAAGATTGAATTTCCCTGGGCATTGGTACATTCAAATAAAAAATCATCGTTGATTCGGTTCAGTGTTATTTTCATTATTGCTTATTGCTTATTGCTTATTGCTTATTGCTTATTGCTTATTGCTTATTGCTTATTGCTTATTCAAAATTACAAAATCCCCCGGGCTTTAATCTCCAGATATTTATTGATCACATCCACATTAAGGTTTTCCGGAAGGGTATATACCGAGTAAATTCCATATTTCCGGAGTTCCTGGATGATTAGTTTCTTTTCAAACTCGAATTTCTCTGCGATAATCTCATCATAAATTTCCTGCGTGCTTTCGGGATTTTTATGAATCAGGGTCTGCAGTTCCGAGTTTTTGAAAAATATGACTACCAGAAGATGGTTTTTGGCGATTCCGCGGAGGTATTTCAGCTGCCGGTTGAGGCCGTCCAGGGTTTCAAAATTGGTAAACAGCAAAACCAGGCTCCTCTGGTTCAGGGAATACTTTACGTCCTGATATAGTCTGTTAAAATCGCTTTCAAAAAAGTCCGTTTTAATATTGTAAAGGGCTTCTGAAATTTTTCTCAGCTGTCCCGATTTGTTTTCGGCAGCTACCTTATTCTCCGTCTTTTTAGAGAAAGTCATCATCCCGGCACGGTCTCCTTTTTTAAGGATGATATGGGATAACGCCATGGTGGCATTAATCGAGTAATCCAGCAGGCTCAATCCGTTAAACGGCATTTTCATGGTCCGGCCTTTATCGATCAGCATAAAAATGCGCTGGGATTTCTCATCCTGAAACTGGTTGACCATCAGACGGTTTGTTTTGGAAGTCGCCTTCCAGTTGATGGTCCGGATATCATCGCCAGGCACATAGTCTTTGATCTGCTCAAATTCCATGGTATGGCCCAGTTTCCTGATTTTCTTCATTCCGCCCAGCAGAAACTCGCTCTGCAACGCCATCAGCTCATATTTTCTCAAATGGATAAATGACGGATAAGCCGGCAGATTCGCATCTTTCTGAAAGCTGAACCGTTTTGAAACCAATCCCAAAGGTGATGAAACATAAATATGCAGGCTTCCGAAATTGTATTCCCCTCTTTCTTTAGGTTCAAGAATGTACTGGAAAAAAGTATTTTTTCCCGGCGCAATCTTTTTTTCAATTGAAAAATCCCTTTTCTGAAACTGAAACGGAATTTCATCAATGACATTGGCATGGATCGTAAAACCGTAATTGTTTTTAATATCGATCTTTACCGGATTTTCATCACCGTTTGACAGTTTTTCAGGCAGGATTCTCTGGGCTGAAATTCCTTTCTTCTGATTGAAGATAAGAAGTCCGTCGACCATTGCTGCCAGAAAACAGAGCAGCAGAACCATATGGGCAACAACCATAACCCAAGGAAAGAAGAAGGCAAAAACATACAGTATCCCCACTGCGATGAGTGCGAAGAAAAAGCGTGTATTGATGTATAAGTTCTTCATTGACTATATGTTTATCTAGGCTGCAGATTCTATCTCGGGATTTCTATTCCTTCCAAAATCTGCCTGATGATTTCATCGGCCGTTAAGCCCTCCATTTCCCGCTCCGGTGAAACGATTACCCGATGTCTTAATACGGCATAGCTGGCTTCCTTAATGTCTTCAGGTGTTACAAAGTCTCTTCCCCGTAATGCGGCAAATGCTTTGGAAGCCATCAGTAATGCCAGACTCGCTCTCGGAGAAGCCCCAAGATACAGGAACTGGTTTTCGCGGGTGTTGATGATAATTTTTGCAATATATTCCATCAGCTGTGCTTCCACAATGATTTCTTTTACGAGATGCTGGTAATTCTTCAACTGCTGCGCGGTAATTACTTTATGAACCACTTCAGTTTTATCTTCCTGTTTGCTTTCGTGCTGGTTCCTGATGATGGCAATTTCCTGCTCAAGGTTCGGATAGCCGACATTGATCTTGAATAAAAAACGGTCCAGCTGTGCTTCCGGAAGCTTGTAGGTTCCTTCGTGCTCGATCGGGTTTTGAGTAGCTACTACGAGAAAGGGTTCTTCCATAACATACCGGGTGCCATCCATGGTAATCTGTCTTTCTTCCATTACCTCAAACAAAGCAGCCTGGGTCTTGGCCGGCGACCTGTTGATCTCATCAATCAGAATGAAATTGGAGAAAATAGGACCTTTTTTAAATTCGAACTCAGAGTTTTTCACACTGAATACAGAAGTTCCCAAAATATCGGAAGGCATCAGATCCGGCGTAAACTGAATCCTGCTGAATCCGACGTCGATGGTCTTTGCCAATAGCTTTGCCGTAATGGTTTTCGCCACTCCCGGCACCCCTTCGATCAGAACGTGTCCGTTTGATAAAAGTGCAGCTAAAAGATGCTCAATCATACTTTCCTGCCCTACAATAACTTGGGCAATTTCGGATTTTACTTTTTCAAGGCTCGTACGCAGTTCGATCATATCAATCCGCGATTGGAACTGATCTTCTTTTTTATCAAGATTAATGGAGCTTTGAGGCTCCGTATTCGGGTGATCTAAGTTTTCCATATTTATTTTTTTTAATGTAACCATTTAGCAATGTACCAGTTTAACAATGTAATAATTTACCAGTTTAAAACAATTATCAAAAACCATTAATTGTTCTATTGTTAAATCTTATCCTGATGCATCGTTAAATTGTTATGTTCTTACATTGTTACATTGTTACACTGTTTTAATTATTTCGTCAAGCAGTTTATTCATCCTCGCGAGATCTTCTTTCATTACCTGTGCGTACGGATCCTGTGCTTTCCTGATCAGGATAATGGCTTCATCAATCGTTTCGATGGGCTTACCGGTCTTCAGGTGCAGTTTTTTGGCAAATTCCGCATCGAGGGTCCGGGTGTCGATCAGAAGGTCCATTCTTACTTTATTCAGGAAATACTGGGCTTTCTTGGCCATCATGTCATGAAAATCGCCTTCCTGCAGATATAAATTCCCGATGCTTTTTACAAAATCCACCGACGTATTTTTCAGCGGCTCAATAACGGGAACGATGCGCTGTTTTCTTTTGGCATTGAAGAAAATAAAAAGGACCAGTCCGCCCAGAAGCACCCACCATGCATATTTCAGCGCAGGGTTTGAAAGGATAAACCGCAGGAAAAACCGGGATTCTATGGTGCTGCTTTCATCAAACCACACCGTCTCCCTATTGTCAAGATATGAAAAAACATCCTGTGCATACCTTACGCTTCCTTTTTTCAACAGATAATAATTGGTGATAAAAAGCGGTTCACAATGTACGTAAAAATGGCCTTTTCCATAATTTACCTTAATAAAATTCGCCTGGTCGGTATTGTTTTTTTCAACGGTTTTCCCGAGGACTTCCGTTCCCGGCCGGATGAAAGTAAATCCCCGCCCGGATGGAAATTTATCGAGCCGGATAAAATCGTTTTGGTATTTTTTATCGGTAAGCTTCAATACATTTTCATCTTCAAACGAAATTTTGGAGTCGTAATATCCGATGCTATCGGAAATTTCCTTCGGAATATCGCTGACAATCAGCATAGCATCCGAGCCTTTGGCAACCTCCTTGAAAACCCTGTTCCAGGATTCGCCGTCCACCTCATGCTCAATGATCAGAATATTGTGCGGCTTTTTCGTTTTGTTCTGATTGTAATAATCGTAAGGCGTCTGGTCGCTCTTTGTTATTTTATTTTTAAAAAGAGCCCTTACCTCATTGTTAAAAACAAAGAGCCCGAACGGTGATTTCTGGTAGGTTTTAAAGTTTTTCCGCCAGTCTGTACTTTCCGTTTTATTGACCTCAAACAACGCCAGAATAATCACCACCACGATGAAGATTACAGCATATATTTTGAAAGTTTTGTTCATGATCAGGTTTTAATTACGGTTTAAATGACTGGTATTGATTCTTGAATTTCAGATAGCTTGTTTCATCGATCATGAATTCCCCGTACCATACATAATCAAAGATATAGGAAAGATCATAAAAATGATTTTTCAGATGGGGAGCCTTCAGCTCTGCCAGATAATCCTTGTTGGTTTTTTCAGGATTCCAGGTGATAAGTTTTTTATCGCTCAGTTTTTTCAGGGTATACAGAAACTGGTACCGCACCGCCGAACGGAAATCGCCCGACTTCTCAAACTTCAGGATGCTTTCCGGAAAATTGATCTCATGAATGTTCTCATGAAGCTCTTCATCCCTGATGTCCAACTTACGGTTTTTCTTTCCGAAAAATGAAATCCCGCCGTTTGCGATTAAAAATTTAACAATAAAATACAACAAGAACCCAATCAGCAAAATAGCAAAAAAGCGAATCAGAATACCGGCTATGCTTCCGCTTTTTGTGAAAATGGTTTGCCCGAAAATGCTTTCCATCAGCCGGCTGATCTTATTCATCAGTTTTTCCCAGAAAGACATTCTGGGCTTTACCGTCGTATAATCAAAATCCTTCCCTTTGTACCGCGAAGGGATATCGGGTTTAAAATTTTTGGGATAGACTGTATTTTCACTGAGCGGGTTTTTCTTAAGGATGGAATCCGCACGGTACATATTCCGGTAATGCCCGGTGTTGATGGAATCTAAATATACTTCCGCTGCGGGAGGAGGCGGATCATTTTCCGTCTGAGCCGAAAGGCGTTCAGCGGATAAAAAAATCAGTAAGAAAACGATCAGCTTATTCATTACTTCCGATGGTTTCTATTTCTGCGAGTTCCATTTTCTGGTGAAGGTCTGTCCGGCTGTCATAGTACATCAGCCCTGAATTTACATATAAAACATTCATCAGCAAAGTGGAAACGAGTGACGAGATGCCGTAAATGACGAAAAATACAATGCCGAAACTTCCTGCCAAGGGATTCTGCTCAAAATTTCCATCCGGTGCCGTAGTCGTGAGTTTTGCAAAGTAAATGATCATCGGCACGGCCGTAAAAATACTGCTCACGACATAAAACAGCAACCCCATGATCAGCGTAGATCCCCAGTACTTCCAGTACGGTGAACTTTCGCGCCCGTTCGGATAGGAAAACTGCGAGCGGATGGCATAGCTTAAACTTTCGAAGAAACCTCTGTTTCCGTTAAAATAATCGTAGCAGAGAAAAGTTACGGTATTAAAAAGGTTGGGAACCACAAAAAGTATTAGAACAAGACCGATGATAACGAGAACCAAAACATAGGAAATCCCGAAAAGAACGGTTGCAGCCGGCATTACCAATAAGGTTAATCCCAAATAAAGTTTAAATACTTTTCTGATGTGGGTTTTAAAATCACTTAAAATATCATCTGTTTTTATAAGGACGTTCCCTTCCGCAACCCTCTTCATGTAAAAAACAGGAAAAAGGAGATTAATCGTTATTAATGCTGTTGAAAGAATAAACAAGAAAATTCCCAAAACAGCAAACCATCCCACATTATCTGATAAATACTGCTCCAGGTAATAGCTCTGCCCGCTGATGTTGGATCCGAAAAGAACGCCGAAAAATTCCCTGAAGCCAAAGACCATGACGATTACCATCAGGATCAGCAGCAAGCCATTCAGAAGAATGAAATTTTTAAAGTAATTCTTCCCGTATAATTTGAAGAAAGTGAAACTGTCACTGATAAAAGTTCCGAAATCTCTTTTTTTATAAAACTGCATGATGAATCTGGTTGTTGGTTTTTTTGTTGACTATGGAAGGATATACGAAATAATAAAATCCGATGACCGCCAGTGAGCCGAAGATGATGATTAAATTCAGGAACAAAGGCATGGCCAATGCATGCCGGGTTACGTATCCTTCGATAATACCCGCGCAGATCGTAAAAGGAACGGTGCTTAAAAATATTTTAAAGGAATCCCTGAATCCGTTTTTGAACGAACTGAAACGGGAATATGTTCTCGGAAATAAAATAGACGCTCCCAGGATCAACCCGCACATGGCTTCCACCACCATGGCGAAAATTTCGAATACGCCGTGAAGCCAGATTCCCCGCGCGCTGTCTTTTAAAGCCCCGTAATCATAGAAAAAATATTGGAAGGAGCCCAGCATGACACTATTGGAAAGCAGCGCATATAAAGTTCCTATTCCTCCGGTCACGCCGTAAATATACAGCTTGGCACCAACCCCGATGTTATTGAAAATAATTCCGATCGTGCTGCCCCAGGTGGAGCCGCTTTGGTAAACCCCTACGGCATTTCCGCTTTTGATATTTTCGATGGTCTGATTGACATAGTCTTCTCCTAAAATAATTTTGGCGAAATCTTTATCGTAAACGGCCGAGAGTATTCCGATTAATGTAAACAATGTAAAAAAGAGAAATGCATACCCCAAATACCGCCTGTACTGATAAACCAACAGAGGAACTTCTGTTTTGAAGAAATAAGTCAGCCTGTTTTCCTCGACCCGTTTGGTTTTATAGATCTTCTGAAAAATCTGAGCCGAAAGGTGATTAAGGTAGACGGTCGTGTTGCTTTTCGGATAATAGGTCTGTGCAAAAGAAAGGTCATTGACCAGGTTGATGTACAGCGAAGAGAGGTCATCGGGATTTTTTTTAATTTTCCCCTGGATAACCTGTTCGATTCCCAACCATTTTTCTTTATTTTGTTTAATGAAATAAACTTCTCTCATAATTGTAAGGCTAAAATAATAAAAATTATGTCTCAAATCGCCATTAATACCTCACAAAATGTAAATATTAATTTCAATACGGCCAGCGTCGGAGACCGGATGATTGCGTTTATCCTGGACCTCCTGATTCAGGTAGCCTATACGATTGCTATTTTTTACATTTTCTTTAATATTCTGGATTTGGGAAGCCTGCTGAACGGTCTGGATCCGTGGTCTATCCGGGCAGTATATGTCATTCTTCTTTTTCCCACCTTCATTTATCCCCTGGTTCTGGAAAGCCTGATGGAAGGCCAGACGCCGGGAAAAAAAATAATGAAGATCCGCGTGGTAAAAATCGATGGTTACCAGGCCGGATTCGGGGATTATATGATCCGGTGGGTATTCCGGATTATTGATACGACATTCATGGGCGTCGTAGGGCTGATTGCCATGGTGGTCTCCAAAAACAATCAGCGGTTGGGTGATATCGCCGCCGGAACAGCCGTGATTTCATTAAAAAACAGCATTAATATTTCCCATACGATTCTGGAAAATATCAAAGAAGACTATATTCCTACTTTCCCGCAGGTAATTGCCCTGAGCGATAACGACATGCGGATCATCAAAGACAATTATTTAAAAGCCATCCGGGTAGACGACCGGCAGATCATCAGCCGGCTTTCCGACAAGATCAAAAGCATCCTGAAGCTTGAAGTGGATGCCACCAAAATGACGGAAAGACAGTTTATCGGCGTAGTGATCAAGGATTATAATTATTATACGGGGAAGGACAGCTAGAAAGTGAATGGTGAATTTTTCATTCTCTTATAAATTTCATTGGTCAATATATTTTAAAAACAAACATTTAAAGATTAACAGCGAAGCTAATTCGCCATTAACCATTCACTTTCAGCCATACGGTGTGGTTTTTGTATTTTTCAGATTAAAATTTGATTATGCAATTCGAGAATAACAAATCAGGAAACGGCGGAGTCATTACCCTTAATAATGACATCAAGGAGGTTGGGAGATTGACGTACACTATTTTTCCACAGGATAACCGGCTGGTCATTTCATTTGTACTGGTCCACCGGGAGTTCGAAGGTCGGGGAATGGGAAAATACCTGGTAGAAGAGGCCATTAAATTTGCCCGCGAAAACAACTGGAAGGTATATCCGCACTGTTCGTATGCAAGAGCGGTAATGAGAAGGATGAATAACGTAGAAGATGTGTTTTTAGAACGTTAAAACTTCATTGACCAGGATTTCTTCAATATCGTCCGGATAATCCACTTTAAGGTGCTGATCAGAGTTTACCCAGCTCTGTATTTCTTCAAGTTTCATAACTTTAGAATTCGGTATTCCCATTTTGTCCAACGCGCAGGCATTGCATTCCTGTTCATATTGATTGTGAATAGGAATCACAAATAGTTTTTTGTCCATAAAAAGCGCTTCAGCAGGACTTTCAAAACCGGCATTGCAAAGAATACCTTCGCAGTTTTCAAAGGCTTTTAAATATTGGAATTCATCGATCGGAAAAACTTCAACGTTACTTTCCCTGAATTGTAGACGCGAATATTTGGAGAAGACTTTCCATTCTACAGGAATTTGTTTTAGAATCTTCATGATATTTTCATCTGAAAAGCTCGGCAGGTAAACCAGGTAAAATCCTTTCTTTTCAGGATTAAGGTTCCTGATTTTACGCCTGATAACCGGTTTTTTGATGTTTGGATGGTAATTTTCGAAATGAAACCCGATTCTTTTTTCACTGGGGACATAATATTTCAGCACCAGCTCTCCGAAGACGTCTTTCTTTTCAGGTTTCGGGGTTTCTTTAAATAACATCGATGCCTGATGACTCAATTCGATCATCGGCAGCTTTTTTAATTTACATGCCCAACCCGTCAGCGGTTCATAATCATTGATTATTAGATCATATTTGGAGAGCTCGATTTCCTGTATATTTTTAACGGCTTTCAGAAAATTATTATCGGTGAATGTTTTGCGATAGGATAAACCGCCTGTTTTGTTATAAAGAAGGGAAATACCTTTATATTGAAAGTTAACGGCGAAATCAGCCTTTAATTGCGATTGGTGTCCGCTGATCAGCGTATCGACTGAGGCGTATTTCTTTAGGATCGGAACAATTTCCTGCGCACGGGCCACATGCCCGTTTCCGGTTCCCTGAAATGCATATAGGATTTTCATCTGGTAAAGCTGGTTACGATTTTCAAAAGTTCCGTATTGTCAATCTCTTTGATTTCCTCCAAGTCATCTTTCAGCAAATGCTTATGCTCGTCATAATAAAAAATCTTCCATTCGTTATCATGATACTCCAATGCAGAAAGGTTTTCAATCCAGTCGCCTGAATTCATATAAACGCACGAACCTTTTTTGTTAACAACTTCACGGATCTGAGGCTGGTGAATGTGACCACAGACAACATAATCATAATGATTGTCGATCGCCAGCTCGGAAGCCGTAAGTTCAAAATCCCCGATGTATTTTACCGCCTTCTTTACATTGTTCTTGATTTTTTTTGAAAAGGAATATTTCTCCCGGCCCATTTTCTCCAGAAACCAGTTTACCATATTGTTGATAACAATCAGCAGATCGTAGCCTTTCCCCCCGAGTTTGGCGATCCATTTCGAATGCTGTACGGATGCATCAAATACATCTCCATGGAAAATCCAGGTTTTTTTATCGTTAATATCCAGGCATATTTTGTTGCAGACTTTCAGTTTACCCAATTCGAAGTCGGTAAACTTACGGAACATCTCGTCATGATTTCCGGTGATGTAGAACACATCGGTATTTTTCGTAGCCAGTGAAAGGATTTTTTTGATCACTTTCAGGTGGGGTTTAGGGAAGTAAGACTTTTTGAATTGCCAGATATCGATAATATCGCCGTTCAGCACCAGTGTTTTAGGCTGAACAGAATTCAGATACCTCAGTAATTCTTTAGCCTTACATCCGTAAGTTCCCAAATGAACATCCGATATAACAACCAATTCAACGTTTCTTTTCATAGTTTTATGCAAAGAAAGTACTTGAAAATTAACTGTATATGAATGCTATATTATTTTTTATAACGTTTCCATCAGCTCTTCGGTGACTTCCATGTTGTGATACACGTTTTGTACGTCATCGTCGTCCTCGAAACGTTCCAGCATTTTCATGTTGGCTTTGAACTGCTCTTCGTTCACTTCTTTGGTATTGTTCGGAATTCTCTGAAGCTCTGCGCTTTTTGCTTCGATTCCCAGTTCGTCCAGTTTATGTGACAACGAACCGAAGTCTTCAAAAGCTGTCGTGATCATGACTTCTTCTTCATCCTTTTCCACATCTTCCGCACCACCGTCGATCATTTCCATTTCAAAGTCGTCCCAATCCATTTTTATTTGCGCGAGATCAATGGTAAAAATCCCTTTTCTGTCGAAGATAAAAGCCAGCTCACCGTTTTTCCCCAGGTTCCCGTCGAACTTGTTGAAAATCGCTCTGACGTTGGCTACAGTTCTTGTGGTATTGTTTGTCGTACATTCTACGAAAAAAGCAACACCGCCCTGCCCGTATCCTTCATAGGTAATTTCTTCATAGTTCTCTGCGTCGGCACCACTCGCCTTTTTAATGGCTCTTTCCACATTGTCTTTCGGCATGTTAGCTCCTTTCGCATTCTGGATGCATCTGCGCAATGCAGGGTTGGATTCAGGATCTGTTCCGCCTGCTTTTACAGCCAGTGCGATATCCTTACCTATCTTAGAGAAAGTCTTGGCCATCTTGTCCCATCGGGCCATCTTAGAAGCTTTTCTATATTCAAATGCTCTTCCCATTTTATATTTTTAATTTTCAACAAAATTAATTAAAAGTCAACGAAAAAAAAATACCCCCAGAACACTGGAGGTATTTATATTTAGAAAAATTTAATTATTTTCTTCTTTTTTTAGCAGCAGCTTTTTTCTTAGCCGGAGCTTTTTTAACTTTTACCGGAGTCGGATCTTCGTAATCTCTCTTTTTAAGAGCTTCCCACTGAGCCGCATCTTCGATAGCAGTAACTACTACTTTTCTGTCTACTTGTCTTTCAGCATCAGAAGCTGTAGCAGGTACGGTAGCTTTCGCTTTACCAACACCGATAGACTTAAGTGCGTTAGCATCTACCCCTCTTGCATCTAAAGCAGCAACTACAGCAGCAGCTCTTTCTCTAGATAATTTCAGGTTGTAAGCTTCAGATCCTTTAGCATCGGTTCTACCTTCTAATAGATAGTTACCTCCGTCTTTCTTGATCAAATCAGCAGCTTCATCAAGAGCTGGCTTAGATTCAGCTTTGATTGTCGCTTTGTTGAAATCAAAGAATACGCTTCCTAATTTCTCTTCAACAGTTTTAGCTGTTACAGTTCTTGGCTTAGGACATCCGTTGTATTCAGGAAGACCTGGTACTGTAGGACAAGCATCATCTTTATCAAGGATACCGTCACCATCTGTATCTGGCCAAGGACATCCGTTGTTTTCTGCAGGACCTGCAACTGTAGGACAAGCATCATCTTTATCGATTACACCGTCACCGTCTGTATCTGGCCAAGGGCATCCGTTGTTTTCAACCGGACCAGCTACGTCTGGACATTGATCGTCTTTATCTGGAACACCGTCACCATCTGTATCAGGACATCCCTGGAATTCAGGTAAACCTGGTGTATCAGGACATAAATCGTCTTTATCTAAGATACCATCCTTATCTCTGTCTCTGTTACCAAATCTGAAGTTAAGAGATGCAGAAGCTTGCCAGAAATTAGCAACGTTTGATTTATCTCCCGGAGTAGCTACATAATCTCCCTGAACGCCTAAACCGAAGTTCTTCGTTAACCAGAAGTTAACACCGGCACCAGCAGCAACAGCAAAGAAATTCGCTTTACCATTTTCGTTACCGTTCTCACCATTGCTTACCATTACACCGTTAGCATCCATTCTTGGGAATGTAAGCGAAGTATAATCATGTCGTAAATAGTTAGCACCAACTCTTAAATATGGATCGAACCAAGATTCTTCGTTCCAAATAAGCCCTGCAGCTTTAGCCTGGAAACCAAGACCTGTCATTAACATGAATTCTTTACCCATGTTGAATCTCTTATTTTCCACATTACCAACGGTAGTCTGCCAGTCGATAACCAAACCTTTACCGATGTTCCTAGCTACGGTAAGTTTTGACAATGGTGGAGTAATAGAGAAATTGTTCACATTGAACATTGTTTTTGTCAAGTTTCTAGCAGAGAATGTATTACTGAAGTTATTTCCCTGTGCCAGGTGATTTTCCGCATGAGCACCAACCCCGATCAACCACGGATTGTTGGTAGTCTGAGCGAACACAGTAGAAGCAACAGTAAGTGCCAATGCTGAAATTCCTAATTTTAGATTTTTCATAGAATTAAATGATTAAATAATTGATAATGCAAAATAAATATAATTTTTCTTTATATACAAAGTTTTCACGCTGATTTTTAACTTTTCTTTAATATTCTGTCGAGGTTTCGTTTATTTTCTCTATCTTTTATGCTTTCCCTTTTATCAAAGAGTTTTTTCCCTCTACCAAGCGCAATCAGGACCTTTGCTTTACCCCTGTCATTGATGTATAATTTTAAAGGTATGATTGTATTGCCTGCATCCTTTAACTTTTTTTCAAGTTTTTGTAATTCTTTTTTGTGCAAGAGCAATTTCCGTTCCCTTTTTGTTTTGTGATTATAAAAAGTTCCCAATTTATATTCATCAATCATCATGTTGATTATGTATAATTCCCCGTCGATAAACTGGCAGAAGGATTCTGCGATCGAGGCTTTTGAAGAGCGCAGAGATTTAATTTCCGTGCCCGTCAGGACCATCCCCGCTTCAAATTCTTCAAGAATTTCATATTCAAATCTTGCTCTTCTGTTAAATATATTTACTGTTTTCTCAATCTTCATTTTAAGTTGTTGTATTAGAATAAATGCAGAAAGAATGCATTTTTTCGGCCAATCCGTACGAAGGCTTCCTATTTGCAGGTTCTTTATATGATGGAATATATAAAAAATATCCCAATATTTAAAAACTTGACAATTACATTATTACGAAATACCCAAATTCTTTTCGTATTTTTGCGCCAAATTTACAAAACTATATGTTAACAGTATCTAACTTATCTTTACAATTCGGGAAAAGAGTTCTTTTTGACGAGGTAAACATTATGTTTACGAAAGGAAACTGCTACGGGATTATCGGAGCAAATGGTGCAGGAAAGTCTACCTTCCTTAAAATATTGACCGGAAAACAGGACCCGACGACAGGACATGTATCGCTTGAGCCTGGAAAAAGGATGTCGGTTCTGGAGCAGGATCACTTTGCTTACGACCAGTATACGGTGCTTGAAGCGGTTTTGAGAGGTAACAAGAAATTATTCGAGATAAAAGAAGAGATGGACGCGCTTTATGCGAAAGAGGACTTCTCTGATGAAGACGGAATCAAAGCCGGGGAACTGGGTGTCATCTATGACGAAATGGGCGGCTGGACTGCAGAATCCGATGCACAGACCATGCTTTCCAATGTTGGGATCAAAGACGACATGCACTGGCAGATGATGAGCGAGCTTGAAAACAAGGACAAAGTAAAAGTTCTATTGGCGCAGGCCCTTTTCGGAAACCCGGATGTACTGATTCTTGATGAGCCTACCAATGACCTGGATATCGATACGATTTCATGGCTTGAAGATTTCCTGGCAGATTATGAAAACACTGTAATCGTGGTATCTCACGACCGTCACTTCCTGGATACGGTTTGTACCCACATCGGTGACCTGGATTATGCGAAACTGAACCTTTATACCGGTAACTACTCTTTCTGGTACCAGGCTTCCCAGTTAGCAACAAGACAGAGAGCACAGGCTAACAAAAAAGCGGAAGAAAAGAAAAAGGAACTTCAGGATTTCATCGCCCGGTTCAGCTCCAACGTTGCTAAAGCCAAGCAGGCTACGGCAAGAAAGAAAATGATCGATAAATTAAACATCGACGATATCAAACCTTCTTCCAGAAGATATCCTGCGATTATTTTCGAAATGGAAAGAGAGGTTGGAGATCAGATTTTAGATGTAAAAGGTCTTGAAAAAACGAAAGACGGAGAATTGTTGTTCTCAAACATCGATTTAAATCTTAAAAAAGGTGATAAGGTTGCTGTTCTGTCTAAAAATTCATTAGCCATTACAGAATTTTTTGAAATTTTAGCGGGGAATATTAAAGCAGATAAAGGAGCAGTGGCTTGGGGGGTTACCACCAACCAGTCTCAGATGCCTTTAGATAATACCAAATTCTTCCAGGAAGATATCAGCCTGGTTGACTGGTTGAGACAATTCACGAAAAATGATGAAGAGCGCCACGAAGAATTCGTAAGAGGATTTCTGGGAAGAATGCTTTTCTCAGGCGATGAGGCTTTAAAATCCTGTAAAGTACTTTCCGGAGGTGAAAAGATGAGATGTATGTTCAGCAGAATGATGCTTCAGAAAGCAAATGTCCTTCTATTGGATGAGCCTACCAACCACTTAGACCTGGAAAGCATCACCACGTTGAACAATTCATTGTCCAACTTTAAAGGAAACCTTTTATTGGCCTCTCATGACCACGAAATGCTTTCAACGGTCTGTAACCGGATTATCGAACTGACCCCTAAGGGAATCATCGACCGTGAAATGACCTACGATGAATATCTTGCTGATAAAAAGATAAAAGAACTAAGAGAAAAGATGTACTCCTAACATCCATTCGCATAGAATTTAAAGCGTTTCCACTGGAAACGCTTTTTTTATTTATATCTTAGGGTAAATAATTGATTATGAAAAAAATCTTTTACCTAATCATCCTGCTGTTCTTATTTACTGCTTACGGGCAGAACCGGGATCCCCGGTATCAGCCAAAGCCTTATGTGGAAATCCAGCATCCGGAATGGACGAAAAACGCAACGATCTATGAAGTCAATATCAGGCAGTATACTCCGGAAGGTACTTTTAAAGCCTTTGAGAAACATCTTCCCCGACTGAAAAAAATGGGCGTGGATATTATCTGGCTCATGCCGGTCCATCCGATCGGGGAACTCCACAGAAAAGGTACACTGGGCAGTTATTATTCGGTGAAAGATTTTAAAGGAATCAATCCTGATTTCGGTTCTTTGGCCGATTTTAAGAATCTTGTGAATAAAATCCACAGCATGGGAATGTATGTGATTATCGATTGGGTCGGAAACCACTCGGCCTGGGACAACCCTCTGGCCAGGCAGCACCCGGACTGGTATACCAAAACACGGGAAGGAAAATTCCAGCCGACACCCTGGTACGATTGGGATGATGTGATTGATTTCGATTACAACAATCCGGATTTCAGGGAATATATGACCGGTGCGCTTAAATACTGGGTTTCCCAAACCAATATCGACGGCTACCGGTGCGATGTCGCCGGATTTATCCCGGTTGATTTCTGGGAAAATGCAAGAGCGGAACTGGATCAGATAAAACCGGTGTTCATGCTCGCCGAATGGGAATCCCGGGATCTGTATAAAAAGTCTTTTGATATGACGTATTCCTGGACGCTCTGGGACAAACTGAAACAGGCAACCGTAGAAAAGAAAGGCGCACCTGCCCTTTTTGAATACATGGCGCATGATGTCAACAGTTTTCCTTTTAATTCCTACCGGATGACCTTTACCGATAACCACGATAAAAATTCATGGGAAGGCAACCAGTTTTCCAATTTCGGACCCGGGCTGGAAGCAGCTATGGTTCTCTGCAGTACCGTCAACGGAATGCCGTTGGTGTACAGCGGCCAGGAAGCCGGACTGAACAGGAGCCTTGCTTTCTTTGAAAAAGACCTGATCGTGTGGAAAGACCATAAGTTCGCCTCGATGTATGAAAAACTGTTTACACTCAAACACAACAATCAGGCATTGTGGAACGGAAAATGGGGCGGCGAAATGGAACGGGTGACCAATGACAACATGAATAAGATCCTGTCTTTTTACCGGGAGAAAAACGGGGACGCCGTGCTTACGGTTATTAATTTTTCCGACCAGGAAGCGAACGTAACGCTGGACTCAAAATATATCAAAAGCAGCTATCGGGAACTGTTTACAGAAAGCCCTCTGGTTATTTCCCAAGACAAAACCTCATTGAAACTTAGTGCCTGGGGTTATAGGGTTTTCATAAAAAATAAATAAATTTTATCCCGCTACGCCGGCGGAATTTTGAACAGTTTCTAAAAAAATTTTCCCTATTTTTGTGAAATGAGTCAAAAATGGATTTACAAGCCCGAACCCGATGAGGAAATTGTGGATGGATTAAGTTCGTCACTTGGTTTTGGAACTTTTGAATCTAAACTCCTCGTTTTGAGAGGAATTGACAATTATCAAAAGGCCAGAGAATTTTTCAAACCGAACCTTACCGATATCCACAATCCGTTTTTAATGGCAGATATGCAGAAAGCGGTAGAACGCATTGCGACAGCCATCGAAAACGGTGAAAAAATAATGGTGTACGGCGATTACGATGTGGACGGCACAACGGCCGTTGCGCTGATGTACCTGTACCTCAGCAAAATTGTTCAAAAAAAATATTTAGATTATTATATCCCCGACAGAAACTCCGAAGGTTACGGAATTTCCACGGAAGGCATCGATTTTGCCAAAGAAAACGGCTTCTCGCTCATTATTGCATTGGACTGCGGGATCAAAGCGCTTGATATGATCAATTATGCCCGGAGTCTGGACATTGATTTTATCATCTGCGATCACCATTTACCCGGAGAAGAAATCCCGACTGCGGTTGCGGTACTGGATCCGAAGAGAAGCGACTGCCGCTATCCCTTCAAGGAACTTTCAGGATGCGGGGTCGGCTTTAAATTATGCCAGGGATTAAATACCATTTACAAGCTTCCCGAAGCGGAGCTGTTTGAACTTACTGATCTTCTTGCCATTTCCATTGCTGCCGATATCGTATCGATGACCGGCGAAAACCGGGTTCTGGCAAAAATGGGACTTAAAACACTCCGTAAAACGAGAAATTTAGGTTTACGGTTATTGATTCCGGAAGACAAGCTTTCCCACTTTGAAATTTCAAATATCGTTTTTGAAATTGCCCCGAAGATTAATGCAGCCGGAAGAATTTCCCACGGAAAAGCAGCCGTTGAGCTTATGGTTTCCGATAACCTGAAGCATGCGCACCAGATTGTAAGCGATATCATGAACCTTAACGATGAAAGACGGGAACTGGATATGAATTCCACCCTTTCGGCTTTAAACCAGGTTATCGAATCGCAGCAGGAAACAAAGTATACCACCATCGTTTACCATCCCGAATGGAACAAGGGCGTAATCGGGATCGTCGCTTCAAGGCTGATCGAAACCTACTATAAGCCGACTTTGGTTTTTACCGACGGCAATAACGGGGAAATGGTTGCTTCGGCACGGTCTGTTTCAGACTTTGACGTTCATGAGGCACTGGATATGTGTTCGGAATATTTTCTGAAATTCGGGGGACATCATGCCGCGGCCGGGCTCTCTATGGAAAAAGCAAAGTTTGATGCTTTCAAGGAAAAATTCGAAAGGATCGTTTCCGAGAAAATCAAAGAACATCAGAAGGAGCCGTGCATCACGATCGATTCCGAAATCCAGATCGATGAGATCAACCGGGAATTCATTAATTTCCACAGGAAGCTGGCGCCTTTTGGGCCTCACAATATGAAACCGATCCTGACGCTGACCAACCAGAAAGTTTCGGGTTACATCAAAACGATGGGGAAAGACAACAACCACCTTAAGTTTTACATACGGCAGGAGTCTACCGGAAGAAATATCGAATGCGTCGGTTTTAAATTGGGGCAGTTTGCGGATGACTTCAGGAATAAATATTTCGATCTTGCATTTACACTGGAAGAAAACCACTGGAAAGGCAATGTTACGCATTACCTGAATATCAAAGATGTAAAATTCAGAGATTAATTCATTCTTTAATCCTTCAACGTATCAATTAAACATGAAAAAGATCGGACTTTTTTTCGGTTCATTCAACCCTATTCATATCGGGCATCTGATCCTGGCCAATTATATCCTGGAACATTCGGACATGGACGAATTGTGGTTTGTAGTCAGCCCGCAGAATCCTTTTAAGGAAAAAAAATCCCTGCTGAAAGACCATAACCGGCTGGACATGGTGCAGCTTGCGGTAAAAAATTATCCGAAAATGCGAGCCTCTAATGTTGAGTTTTCTTTACCGCAGCCCAGCTATACCATCGATACCCTTACCTATCTTCATGAAAAATATCCAGACTATTCTTTCAGCTTAATCATGGGCGAAGATAATCTGGCGGGATTGCATAAATGGAAGAATGCCGATACTTTAATTAAAAATCACCATATCATCGTATATCCGAGGATTTTTGAAGGAGAAAAACAAGATTCCGATTTGCTGCAGCATGAAAATATTTCCATGATCAAAGCTCCGGTGATCGAGCTTTCCGCTACCGAAATCCGGAATATGATCAAGACCGGAAAAAATGTGAGGCCGATGCTCCCGCCTGAAGTTTTTGAGTATTTGGACGGAAGCAGTTTTTATAAGTAAATTTGTTAATGTTTCAGGCTGAACGAAGGATGATGGAAGCCGGAGGTTTTCTGAATATCAGCTCTGGGATGGCTACAGAACCGTCAATTGAACAATTATGAATTTCTTAGAAAAATTATTCTCAAAATATCCGCAGGAAAAAGTGATTACATGGTTTAAAAACATTTGCCTGGCGGAAGCGATTTCCTGGTTTTTCCTGTTTACGGCGATGATCTGGATCCGGACCAATCCTAAAGATATTTTTCCTATTGTGTATATCAGTACGATCGGCAGCATCCACGGGCTATTTTTCACGCTTTATCTTATATTCCTGCCTGCCGTAAGAAAAATATTTGCCTGGGATGATGAGGACAGTGTCTTTGCTTTGATTGCCGCCTTCTTTCCTTTCGCTACCATCTGGATCGATAAAAAGCTTGCCCGTTTCGACCGGGAATAAACACATAAAAAAAGGACCTTTACGGTCCTCTTTTATAATAGTTGGTTCAAAATTAAAGATCTCTTTTCACATGCCCGGTTGCTGTGAAGGTGTGGGAAATAGTGGTTCCCACATCATTATAAGTTCCGTTCACCGTAAAATCGATATAATCCCCTACTGCTCCGAAATTCTGAATCTGAACCGTAACATTACTGTTAATTGTAATGAAATACCCTCCGGAAAATTCAAACATATAATTAGATGTAAAAGTTCCCGGAACTCCAAGCATTTCACCCTGAGTCATTAAAAAATAATTTCCTGCCGAACTTAAATTTCCTATTCTTAATTGTTTTGCAGGTATATTAGGTATTGTAGAAGTAAGACCAGACCACTGCGCATTAATTGGACCAAATATAAAAATTACCGGCTGACCATCAATCTTATAACTGACAAATTCGCTTACCGAATTACAAACGGTAATATTTCCCAGATTGACCGTATTGGCAGTCGCCGTAAAAGTAATTTCCCCAGTGGTCTGAGCATTCGTCATATCAAATCCTTCATACATAAACTGAGGATTCGAAACACATGCGTAGGTATTGAAAGTAAAATTCCCAGTACTGCTTACAGGTACAGACAGATAATTGAAATAATTTGATCCTGCCACATTTCGAAATGTTATATAACCATCTGTCACATTGGCATTTGTACACGTTTTCAAATTTCCCTGAATGATATAATTCGTAGATGTCAAAGGATTCACGGTAATATCCGGGATCGTTGTTGTACTTCCTGTAGCAAAAGGACCTACACTGGACGTGTAAATCGCATTGTTGCAAACATCATATACTTTCAGGGTAAGTGCTTCACCTGCAGGAACAATTCCGGAAACCATACCTGCATTATCGGTTATACCGTTGGTCTCGTAAGTCTGGGAAGCTCTTTTTAAAGTTACCCTGATATTCGGTAATGCAACACCTGCAGAATTTTTTACGGTCACTTTCATAGTGGCCTGCTCAAACTGGGCATCACAATTCCACCATGAGAAATGGCTTACCGTTCCTACATACGCATTTCCGACTTTTGTAGCAGAGCCTTCTTCATTCCACATTCCCGTCTCTTCATTATAAGACCAGAGCGGAATCGTATTCGGCGAAGATGAACTTTGTGAAGCATCAACCGGAACTGTAATTTCTGCGGTATGGCCGTTGGCGATCTGAAGATTTTGTCCGGAGCTTCCGGTCAGCTGAACATGCACCATTCCGAAAGTTTCCATAACCCTTGCATTTCCTCCTGAATTGGTAGCCAGAAATGAGCCAGGCATCAATTCGTTCAGATAAGGATTTGAGGAAGCTAAATTAAAGAGAGCAACACTTACACTTCCTGAATAAGCATTTCCACTTGCATCTTTAAAGCTTCCGTCAAACTTCACTTTTGTTCCATTCGGCAGAGAAACCGTAGAAACTGAGCCAGCAGAAATGGTAGAAGTTGTCGTCGAAGGGATCATCATAATGTTCACCCTGTTCATTCCATTGGTAGGAACCAACACTCTCGACGCATTCACATAACCCGCTTTGGTTACTTTTACGTGTGCAAAATTTTCTTTTACCGAAGCATTTTTAAATACAAAAAGCCCTTTAAAATTGGTTGTAACCGTACTTGTTCCTATGGTTACTGTCGCTCCGGAAACGGGAGTTCCGTTGGTATCCAAAACTACACCCTGAAAGTTCCTTTGCGTGGCATTTCCAAAATTATAATTGGATTGGAGATTGAAAGAATTATCATTTGTTTCTAAGAAAGATTCCTCTTTACAGGAAAATACTAATGATAATAACAAAAAAAACATGTAAATTTTTCTCATATGCTATTAATTTTAAGTTTTCACTAAATTAATCATAAAATATTAACCGTCTACTATACTTCATAATTATCCGTGAAATATTTCATGACTTTCCAAAAAATCAAGGTTAAAGATGTAATAGAATTTCAGTCTGAACTGTTTAATTAATATAAAATCAACCGAGCAAAAAATTTTAACATAAATTTTAGCCACTGAAAATCAAAACATTAAACTTAAATCAAAAACATTTTAAGTACTTTGTATTGCATAATACTTAATTTATTATATATCTTTGCAATGTTAAATAATAACAAATACAAGCTATTAAACTCTCTAAAGATAAAATCATGAAAACTCAAATTCTTATTGCCGCCATATTTTTCAGTGGATTCGCTTTTGCCCAGGAAAAAAAACAGGATACCGTAAAAACAAAAACCATAGAAGCCGTTACACTGACCAAACAGGTTTTTAAAAAACAAAGCGATCGTTTTGTATATGATGTAGCCTCTTCTCCTGTAGCGAAAGGCAACACGACTTTCGATCTTCTTAAGCAGACTCCCCTGCTGTCGACCACCGATGACAAGACTTTTAAAATTGTAGGAAAGAACAATGTGCTGATTTACATTAATGGCAGAAAAAGCAATATGGATGCGGAGTCCCTTACGCAGTTCCTGAAAAACACGCCGGCCGAGAACATTCAGAAAATAGAAGTGATTACCGTTCCGGGAAGCGAATATCAGGTAGAATCCTCAGACGGTATTGTCAACATTGTGTTAAAGAAAAAGATGAGCGACGGAACCAGTGGAAACATGAGAATGTCCAACACCCAGAATAAATACAATGCCAGCAACGCCAGTTTCTCCGCCAACTACAGAAAAGACAAACTTGGAATTAACGCCAATCTGAGCGGAGGTGAAAATATCAATCCGCAGTCTTATGTGTTGAGAAACGGGATCGGCCAGGTACGTAACGAATCGGTGGGAAACATCGATGATCCTAATAAAAACCTTGGAGGTTACCTGAATATCGATTATCAGCTGACAGAAAAAAGCAATCTTGCCCTTTCGTGGAATTCCTGGGCGAACAAAAGCTACAATTCGACCATCGATTTACTGAATACCTTGACCATGCCTAATAGCGAAGGTATCCTTGAAACCAGTTACACCAGGACCAAAAATAAGGAAGATGCAAGGAATTATAACAATTCGGTAAATTTAAATTATGAAATAAAACTTGATTCCCTGGGAAGTAAATTCAATGCCAATGCGGCTTATCTTATTTACAAGAGGTTTCAGTATTCCGACAACAATACGATGATTTCCGATGTTAAGGGCAGTCCATCCGGTTTTTCGAGAACGGGAAAAAAGATCATCCAGAACATTCCGCAGGTTGTGAACAACTTTTCAGGAACAGTAGACTATATTCAAAAGTTTAAAAATGATTTCACTTTTTCTGCCGGAGGTAATTTCAATAAAACCAAAACCGATAACGACACCAAAAACTACAATTTCGCATACAATTACGATGATACTTCCGGTAATCTGACGGGCATCGATACCAAACCGGATTTCAACCATTTTATTTACGATGAAAATATCTATGGGATCTACCTTACTTTTGAAAAGAAATTTTCTGACAAGTTCTCCGGAAAAGTGGGTGCACGATATGAAATTACCAACAGCCTTGGAACTGCAGACAGCCCGACGAATACCGTCCAGGAGCAGCAGCATCAAAGGATTGAAAGAAATTACAATAATTTCCTGCCTTATCTGAGCTTTAATTATGCGATCAATGACAAGAATAATATTTCCTATTCATTTTCCAGCAGGATGGGAAGGCCAAGCTTCTGGGAGCTGAATCCGGTAAGGAATATTATCACCGAAGACAATTATACGCAGAACAACCCATTTGTAAAGGCTTCTTCAAACTATAATCAGGAGCTGACTTACATGTATAAAAACTCTTATTTCATTATTCTAAACCACACCTATGAAAAAGACCAGATCACTCAGGTTCCTTTACAGAAAAAATATGTGGACGATAATGGCATGCAACGGGTAAGGCTCGCCTACATCCGGACTAATTTCGGAGACAAACAGGAAATGTCGGCAATGTTGGGAATTCAGAAATCGCTGTTCAAACAGTATCTAACGTTGAATTTCAATGCAGGGGTTCAGCATAACATCAACAACGGAACGTTAAACACGGATCCTACGACAGGACAGGTTTTCGATACGTATATCAACAACAGAAAATCCACCAGCCTGGTTATTAACAGCAACAATACCCTGCGTCTCGATAAAAATAAGACTTGGTTTCTGGGTGTCAATTTCTTCTACGTAGACAAGCAGCAGATCGAACTCGGCGTTCTGAAGAACTTAATGAGCCTGGACCTGAGCATCAAGAAAAACTGGAACGACTGGACTTTCGCCGTGAATGTAAATGATATCCTGAGAACCAATGTTGTGGAAATTGAGGATTACCAGAGCAACGGAAACTACAATTACATTAAAAACGATATGTACAGGAGAAATATCACGGTAAGCCTTACCTACAATTTCGGAAATAAAAAGGTAAAGAAAGTACGGGAGATTGAAAGTGCATCGGATGCTATTAAAAACAGAACCCGATAAGCAATTCATTTCTTCATATTTATATATTATTTTTGTACCAACTCACTGAGAAATCGGTGAGTTTTTTTATTTTTAGATTATTAATTCAAAATAAACCTGATGAAAAAGCGCCTGTTGATTTTTTTAAGCGTTATGGTTCTTATGCTTTCAGGCTGCCGGCAGAAAACCATTGATCTGGGCAACAATATTTCGTTCAGAGCAGAACAGAATCTCGCCTATGGCAGGGATGCTGAGCAAAAAATGGATCTCTACATTCCGGAAAAGACCGGAAACATCAACAATGTGTTCATTATCATTCACGGCGGAGGATGGCGCGGCGGCAGAAAATCGCAGCTTACCAGCTTTACGTTCGACCTGATGAAGAAATTCCCCGATATGGTTTTCGTCAATCTGGAATACCGGCTGGCTTCAACGACCCGTTTTGCGCTTCCCGATCAGACTAATGACATAAGAACCGCTATGAATTTTGTCGAAAAGAAATTCAATATAAAACCCGGGTATATTCTTTTAGGAAACAGTGCCGGCGCTCATCTTTCGATGTTTTATGCCTATCGCGATGACCGGGAAAAGAAAGTAAGGGCCGTGGTCAATATTGTTGGTCCGGCAGACCTTAACGATCCTGGATTTAAAAATTACGATGATTACAGTTTTGTTGAAAAGCACCTCATCGATCCGAAAATTGTTGAAGGCAATCTTTCATTGATGGATTTCGGAAGCCCGGTTCATTGGATCCATCCAGCCTCGGCGCCAACCCTTTCATACTACGGAACAACAGATCATGTGGTCCCGGTTTCTCAAAAGAAGATTCTGGATTCTGCTTTGGTAAGGAACAAAGTGTACCATGAATCGTATGAATTCAACGGTGACCATGTGGGATGGGAGCAACCGCCTCATGCATCATTTTTAGTTGGGAAGATTGAGGACTTCCTTGAAACGGTGGATAAAAAATAGGGATAAATTTAACGCTACCGACACAAAGAATGATCCATATTGCAGCCGCAGATTTTCGTTCGCAATGGCATTATACTATAATTCCAAAATCTCATATTCTTTTTATATTATCAACAATCTAAAATAACACTGTAATTAAGTGAAATAAAAGATAAATAGTTTTAGTATCCAAATCAAATTTTGCTTAATTTAAAGTTTGATACCCATAAAAAACAAACGCTTTGAAAAATTTCAAAGCGTTTGTTTTTTATTCTGATTTAAAAATTTCCGATCTCTCCGAAACCCCGTTGGCATTGAAAGCTTCGATCTGGAAATAATAGGAATCGGTGCGGTCGGCTCCCGTGAAGAAATATTCATTTTTGCCGTACACCATGATGCTTCCGTATAATTTATCCGGTGATTTTCCCCAGTAGATAACGTATCCGTCGGCTTCTGAATTTTGCTGCCATTTCATCCAGATGCTTCTTCTCTCACCATACTTTTTGGGATCCGCTCTCAGCGGTACAAAATTCTGAACTTTTCCCGGAACGGCTCCCGCTCCTTTTCCGAAAACCCTGAATCCGCTGAGGGCAAATTTTCCCGTCGGCATTTTCAGGTTTTCCATCTTCAGGAACCTGGCCTGGGCCGGTTTTTCCAATTCTACATAATCGTGCGGGACATCTTTGGTGTTTTTGCTTTTATCCACAATCACATTCCATTTTTTACCGTCATTGGAGCCGTAGATTTTATACTGATGCATTTTACCCATCGTTTTCCCCATAAATTCGGCATCCTGGTCTGCATAGTTGATCTGAATGGCATTGATGGTGGAAACTTCTCCCAGATCGGTCTGGAACCACTCGCCTTTATCGCCTGTTCTGGCACTCCAATAGGTTTTAATATCTTCATCCACCGCATAGTTGGAATGGTAGCCGCCCAACGTCGAAGACACCTGAACCGGTTTGTTGTAATTCAGCAACATCCAGCCGGCAAACAGCCCTTTTGAAAAATCTTTCCCCTGCGCGTATTGAGGAAGATAGGTCGGATAATCACCGTACGCCGTGTTGCAGTACATTACATCATCCTTATCAAATCCTGCGGGCCAGATTCCGAGCCTTCTTTCGAAATTGTTTTTCGTGGAAATGAAAATCGTGGAAATATGCCACCAGTTTTTGTAGTTATCTTCAAAAGTCGCTCCGTGTCCCGCACCTCTGGCAAAACCTCCCGGTTTGTAGGAAAACGGATTGTGCTGTTGGTATTCAAAACCCTCCAAAGGTTTGTTGCTGACATAGACCCCATCGGAATATCCGCTGAATTCGGTGGCCGGTGCCCCGTACTGCATGTAATATTTCCCGTTGTGCTTGGTCATCCAGGCTCCTTCGACGAAAGGCTGCAGGAAAACATTGTCGTTGTATTCTCCGAAACGTTCCCAACCGTGGTCTTCGGGTTTCAGCCTTAAAATAGGTTTTACAAAACCCTCCGACTGTAACGTTTTTGTTTTCACTTCCGTCCCCAATAAAGGCCATTCGTTGCTGGATCCCCAGTACAGGTACAATTTATTCTTGTCCTCATCATAATGGAAAGCCGGATCCCAGGCACCTACTTTCAGCGTATCTACCGCGATTTTCCAGTCGTCTTTGGTCGGGTTGGTACTTTTCCAGATCGGGAAATCCTGTTCCCAGGTAGATCCGAAAACGTATAGCGTATCTTTCATCGCCCAAACCGCCGGCGCATTCAGGTCATGAATGTATTTGTTGTCCCTCAGGAATTTCCGTTTCACGAATTTCCAGTCGAGCATATCGTCGCTGTACCAATAGCCTTCCTGATTGGTCGAAAAAAGAAAGAGCTTGTTCTTAAAATTAACGATCACCGGATCGGCCGTCGCCCGGTGTTTCCCCTGCCTGGAAAAAACTTCAAACGGCGTGTATCCGTAATCAATATTGATCGGGTTACAAAATGTTTTCTGCTGGGCCTTCAGACCAAACGCCCCGAACAGCAACATGAACATCAGGAAGTACTTCTGCATAATCTATGGTTTCTTATTTCACAAAAATAGGTAAGTTTTTTGACCTGCTGAATTTTTTGCTTTGGAGGTTATGCACACCGTCAGCATTCGTTGGATTTTTGAGTACGTTTTAATTTAAACAAACAATGAATTGCTTTTCATAAATTCCGAGAGGCTATTTAAATAATCCGAAAGGACAGTAATGCTGGTCATACTTTCAAAATCTATATTATCGCTTTCAACGAATCGACACTTTTCATCATAAAAATTCACATCGATTGAGTTTGCGTGAACATTTATAATATTTCCAATGTAAACAACATCTTCTTTGTTAAAAGAAAATTCACATAATAAACTTTCTTCTTTAATTGTTGTAAACAGACTTTGGAAATTATTAATTTCAAAACTTTTAAACCTCTTTAAATTCAAGGAATCCAAATATCTTTGAAACTTTAATTCCATAACCATGTTTTTAAAACCGTTACTTTCGTCTGTAATACTTTCTATTCTTTTTTGATTAATAAACTTTACACCATCCAGAACATAATCAACTGGGTTAACGACAATGGTTAATAAGTTTTCATTATCATAAAGTTTACTTCCTAAAATACGATCAGAAAAGTTTTTAACCTTAATATTTAGTATTTCCATCTAATAGTTCTTTAATATTTTTAACCTCTTTATTTCTACTACTTTGTCTTATATTTTCATATTTATTTTCTGTAGAATATCCCTGCATTCCCAGAACGCCCTGCTGGTCTCTCATCATTTTCAGACTTCCCTATCTATCCTATTACTTAATGTTTCCACAACATTTTAAACAAAACTAAAAGCCTGATTTCCAAAGAAGATCGTTAAAGTCTAACTCGCTGATATCGAAATCATCAGGATACAGAATAAATCCATTTTGTGTTTTTAATTTCTCTATTGCTTTTTCAGCCTTTTCTCTAGAAGAAAAAACACCGATAAATCTTTCATCATCCAAATACCTATGGATCGTATAGCTGTGACTTACGCTGAAAATCGATTCTAAACCCAAGTCTTTTACAGATAAATATGTCTCATCTATTGGATCACCTTCCGTGAGATAATCCCTTCCGATTTCTCCTATCACCGAAGTAAATCCATGCTCCCAATGTATTTTATCCATCTGATATTGATCAATGATAAAATCTTCCGGATAGTCCCTAAAGCCGGATAATTTTAACGCTTCTTTTTTTATTTTTTCAAGACCCTCTATCCCATCACAGAACCCTAAAAGTTTAGTACTGGTGTTTATCTCATCTGTATAAGTATGATTAATTTCGTAAACAAAATATTTCATGATATCACTTTTTCTTTATAAGGAGCTGAGCCATAAATCACTCATTCACAATAAATAATTCAAGCTTTTTAGCAAAGATAAAATCAGAATCGTCATCTGACTTTTTATCGTCATAAATATCCGGATCAAAACTTATATAAATATAATCATCGATATGCAATAATTTAAAATTTTCAACATTATAAAAATTATAAATATGAGTATAGTAAAATTTGAATTCGATAATACCGCTAAACAATAAGTCTATTTTTGAATAGTCACTTTTCCCGGAAAAACCACTGATTGTAATATGTATTTCTAACTCTCCAGACTCGTCTTTACTGAGGTGTATTTCGTTAATTTTTGTGCTTCCCAATGAATCTTCTTTGATAAAAATCTTGGAGGCCGTAGTTGTTATGTCCATTCTTTTTTATTGTAGCCTTCTAACACAGTAGTATAAACACTTGGAAAGCAATTTCTAAATTTATTTTAGTCCAAATTTATCTTCATAATTAAATTTTTCAATTTTATCGGAACTTTTTATAATAACTTCTAAAGAACCTTCGGTTTTATTATTGAATCTCCAACAAAAATCTTATCCCACCAGTCTCTGTAGATAATTATGCTATCCTTGTTTCCGTAGATCAAAAATGGTATATTGTGGTTATCGTGGTTTATGTATTTTCCAGTGATTAATGATTTTATTTCCTTTCTCTCATTTCATCTAAAAAACCATCTCCACTTTTCAATGAAAATATACGATTGTACAAAAATAGTATTGCCATAATAAGTAGTACTGCTAGTAAAATCTTATTTCTGCTCATTATCTCCAGTCTTTAGATGTATTGCTTACACAACTTTCTCGCAATTGCGAGGAAGTTTTATTTATTTTTTACTAATAGCTTTTTGCAATAAAAACCAACCAACCAAAATATTATCCCCCAAATAAATCCATTTATAAACAATACAATAAAGAATATTTTACTATTAGTACCTTCTTGGAATGCACTAATAGGAAAGTTTATAAAAAGTTTTAATATCGCGTAAAATCGATTGGAGTCAGAATAACCAAAAGAAAATGTAGAAAATGATATTATGATTGTTAGTAAAACATACAACAACATAAATATCAAACTGAATATGAAAGCATTTTTTAATTTCATAATGCTATTTTAATTTTTAACACCTTACTCTTGTAACCATTGAATAATAGTCTGAATTAATTGATTTGCTTTTTGTCCGGGTCTGGCCCCATCTAAATGGGGTGCATCATTACCTCGTCCTAAAGGACTACTATCATACGTACCCTTCAAAAAGTCTAACATATCATTAGGATTACTTAGAAGATCTCCCGAAAAATCGTATCTGAGTACATTCTTAATATTAGGATTATTTTTCATTTGTTTCATCAAATCAGATTTGTCCGAAATGGGACTTCCAATTAATATAACATTGTCAATAATTTGTCCAGAATCTGCAAGTCTTAAAGCTGCCTGCGCTTGTAAAACACTTCCATAGGAATAACCTGCTAAATTAAACTGCTCACCTTTTTGCAAAGGATTGTTTTTTAACTGATTTTGATACATACTAACGGTAGCATCAATCATATCATCGTGAACAGGTCTAGTTTCAGTGTTAAACGAATTATATGACGTAGTCCCAAATCCTCCCATTGGACTAGGATACATAGGAGTACTCATTTTTTCATATCCAGTATGTCGATACATTGCTGTAAAATTAAGATCTTGGTTCGTCCCCCTGGTAGCATTCACCTTATAGAAATTCATTCCTGCTTGAGTAAAATAATTTCCCCATCTATTAACGTAATTCCAACCTTGACTTTCTGGATCATTTCCCGCTCCTCCGATAAAATAAACTCTTTTTCCGTCAGGATCTACTGCAACCGTAGGACGGTTAAGAACATAAGCATAGTTACTTGCGAAAGAATATTTCTCATTTAATGGGTCTTGGACGCCCCATCTTCCAATATCCGGCATATACGACCTTGCACCATAATCATACATTCCGGTTTCCTGTAGTTCTTTTCCATTATACTTGTACTGGTATGCTGAATTTCCCACTGTAGGATTATACCCTTCATGCTTCATCCCAAACGGATAATAATTGCTTTCTTCAAGAACTTCTACGCTGCTGCTGTTGTTAAAATAGCTGAGACGTACATTTCCCAGATGGTCCATGTATTGATTCATGGTTTGACATCAATCTGCTTGCTTATTGAGTCCCTAATAAGAATCCACAACTTTGTTTTTATCTAATGGTCACGAGCGAGATGCTCGTTAAAGTGAGGCTTATTGATTGATTACCAACATTCATAATGGTCTTCCCATTTTTTACTGGCAATTATTTTCGCTTTATCAAATTTAAAATAATACTTGGTAATTGACCCACAATATTTTGGAGTTCCTATGAAAAAAGGTACAACATCTATTCTTAATTGATTATCTTTAATTTCAGAAAATATTGCAGCATTTAACGGTCCATTTGGAGTTTCTTTGTATTGTACAATATTTTTAAATACAGTATTGAACTGTGTATTTATTTCCCAGTTACTGTTTAGATATTGATTGGATAATTCTTTAAGCTCTTTACTTTTTCTTAATGGCTTTACCTCTTCCTTCTCAGATAAAATATTTTTATAAATATTTCCGTAATCTTTATTATCTAAGGGGTTAGAATATACTGAGTCATAAATATATACTCCAGAAATATCTTTTCCAAACTCTTGTACAGAAGCTTCCTTACTAAAAAAATCCTTGCTTATAAATTTATATGCTTCATCATATCGTGTTTTCGAGAGAGAATTACAACTAATAGATGCTAATATAATTGTTAAATATTTAAGTATTTTATGTGTCTTCATTTAAACTTGTTATTTATAAGGGGTTTTAATAAATAAATCTTTTTTTAGGATTAACCTTAGATGGCCCTATAGATTTTGCTTCACTACTGAATGGATGAAAGTTCACTCCTCCCTCATCTAATGGAGAATAAGATCTTCTTTGGCCAAACGGTAATGTAAAGTTTCCAGAAGCATCTAATTCAGTTCTAATAATATTCATCTTTTTAACATTATCTCCTTGCACACCATATATGGATGAAGCTGGATATTCTTTTCCATCACTCCCAACAATTCCGTCTATTAGGTTATTATATTTATGACTCACTTCGTGGAGAGTAACCATTCCATATCCCATAGTTAAAGGATTTAGAGCCTCACTTGTTCCAGCTATAAAATTATCTATCTGATCAGTATTAATATTCAAATCATAAACATTTGTATAACCTGCTTTTCCATCTATTGTTTCTCCTCGACCTTGAATTTCTTGTATAGAAGATCCCCTTGTATTATCAGAGTTAACCTGATAATCAGTTCGATGATTATCAATAGCCCCTTTTAACATATTACGAGCCGTTTCGCTTCCTCCCATATTGGATGTCTCAGTGTAAGAAAGTTTACCATTGCTTCCGACAGACAATTTTAGTCCTGTCTCTTTTTCTAAATCACTTACAATTTTATTTTGTGTATCAGTCGAAATACTTTTTCCAAATGTTATGTCATAATTCTGCATTCCATCCGGATCAATAAACCTAATTGGATTATTAAAAGCATAATTATAAGGACTATGCCTTCTCATTTGCTCCGCCAACGGATCCATCACACCCCATCTTCCAATATCCGACAAAACCTTGCTCCGTAATCATGCATCCCGGATTCAGTTTGCAGTTCTTTTCCGTTATAGCCGTATTTGTAAGCCGGGTTTCCGGCCAGGACGTTATATCATCCCGAAAGGATAATAATTGCTTTCTTCAAGAAGTTCCAGGCTGCTGCCGTTGTTAAAATAACTCAGCCTTACATTTTAGAAAAGTTAATTTTTTATGAGTCTTTTATTTAAAGGAATAAGGTACACGCTCGAACTAACTGAAGATTATTTTATTTTATACAATTCTTTTATTATATACTTTCCATTAGTTCTTGCAACGATGTTCCAATTTGTATACATTCCAATTAATCCATGATTTTTATTGCTGACATATTCCGATTTACCCGTTTTCAGATACTCATCAATTTTGTCAATAATCTCTTTTTCGAATTTATTAACTTCAAATTCTTCATTTTTATAAACAACTTGGCCATTTTGATCTTCAAAATAATGTTTCAAACCATAATAATTATTATCAATTTTTAAAATAGTCTTTGTACTGTATGGTATAGGAACATTATCACTGATATAATTAATAACTAAAAAATCCTTCTCATCGGAAGTTTTATCTAACATCTTTAAAGTATTAGATCTAAAGAAATTTAAATATTCTAATGTTGCAGTGCAGGCATCTTTAGTAATTTTAATTGTTGTCTCATCAATTTTATTCTTGCGCAATTCTTCACTTTCTCTTTTTACAATTTTGAATATCCTTGTCCTTTACTTTATAAAGAGAAGTAATTTCAGATTTTAATTTTTGATTATTTTGCGCTTTACACGAATAGGTAAAAAGTAATGTTATATATATAAAAAAGATTCTCATTTTTTTTGTTTTTTGACGTTATTATAATAATTAAATCTACCTTTTAAAAAAGGTTTTTTAGGATCTGTATAATTGTCAAAAGCATTGTACACATCTTTATATGTAACTTGAGTCTGTAGATTTCCGCCATAGCTATTAAAATATATACTATTTCCAGTACTGTCAATAAGCATCGTATTAATATCTACACCTTTAGCAATTTTATTATTTGGATTATATCCATAAGATACTCTTAATGGTAATCCATTCTACGCTCTAAGCTTGTTTCAATATGTGAAGCAAAAATCTCAGAATGACTTATGTCGTCACTTTTAGTTTCTGTTCTTCCTCCAGCCCAAGGCCCAAATAAATCACTATTTTTCATAGGATCCATTCCGTGAGCCATTTCATGTCCTAACTTTATAAAAAATGGAGCATCAGAAACCTTACCATCGTTTTTAGAGAAGAATTTATATATGCCGTTCCCTTATCATAATAGTTTTCACCTGCTGTGGATTGATTTACTAAGATCTAAAAGTTAGTTGATAATACTTCATCCTGATTTAATTCATAATCTAATGTGTCTTCTTTGGAATTGTTTTTTATTACAAGTTTTAAAGATCCTTTTGGTTTAATAATTGAATCTCCAATTTGTATCTTTTCATCCCATCCGGTATGAGTGGGCAAACTGTCTCTTCCATAAACTACATATGTAGCTCCATGATTAGAAAAATCAATTGATTTTCGATCGACAACAGATTTTATAGTCTTACTTTTAATCTTTTTAAATAATAAATCATTTTGATCATTTGATGGATTTAAATGAAAAAAGATTTGAATATAAACAAAAATCAAAGCAACGGCTAAAACTCCGAAAATATAATTTTTTTTTAAATTTGTCATTATCGTCCTATTAAAGAAGTTTTAGATCTTGTCCACATAAATCCAACATCAGCCCCAATACCATAACTTCCTGATTTTGTAGTATATCCACCTTTATTTTCACCCCACCTCTTATAATTAAAATTTTGTGAAGGCGTTAAATTTTTTTCATTAGTAGATCCTCCATAAGATGCTGAAAGTGGGCCAACACCTAAATTGTAAGAATTTCCGTAACCTCCAAAATCACTAACATGAAACATTTTATTAGGGTCTGTTGTTGTAATTGGAATGAAATCAAGACTTGCTCCTGCACCTAAACCTACATTACCTCCAATTGAATAATAGAAGGATGAATCTCCAAATGAATCTTTAACATATCCAAATGCTAAATTTAATCCTCCCCCAAAAGCCCAATTTACAGAGACTTGTGCAGCGATACCACTTGTACTACTTGCTGATGTAGTAATCGTTCCACCTGAAATCATACTCAGTGTTTCACCACCTTCTGCATGTAAAAGCTCAGTTTTATCATCTCCCGTTTTTACTATAGCAGAGCCATTGGCATGTAAGTGATACATTCTATCATAACCATCTGCAGAAGCTCCAATTGTTTTACTCCTGCCTAAACTTGTATAACCCTTGATTTGTTTATCAGTATCTTTCCATTCTATATTTCCTGTCTTATTATTTTGATACCAATCTTTTATACGTGAGAAGGCCAACTGTGCTTCTTCACCATATAATGGATCATTACCGTCCGGATCAGTAAATTTTAAAGGGTTATTAATTGCATAATTATAAGGGCTATGTCTTCTGTATTTCTCGGACATAGCGTCCATCACTCCCCATCGTCCGATGTCCGGCATATAAAATCTTGCTCCATAGTCATACATCCCAGTTTCCTGCAATTCCTTTCCGTTGTATTTGTACTGATAAGCAGAATTACCCGCTAAAATATTATAGCCTTCATGCTTTAATCCAAAAGGATAATAATTGTTTTCCTCCAGAACTTCAGCACCATTACCATTGTTAAAATAACTGATTCTTACATTTCCAAGATGATCTGTATAATTGTAAATATACTTATTATTTTCAAAATTATAATAGCCTTCCGCTGTCGGAACAAACTGCAGTACAGGCTGGGGATCCGGACAGCCGATACAGCCCAGCATAGATCCTTCCAAACTGTATTGAAAACCGTCGAGATAATCCGTTGCACGAATTTCGTTGCTGATGTCACCCATAGACCCTATTTTATAATAAGAATATATTTTCTTCAGCTTAGTTCCGTTGGCCGCATAAAAATATGAAGTACTGTTTCCAAAAGGACTCTGCATATTATTCCTGATTACGGAAGAGGGAAGGTTTAGAAAGTTATATTTAATCTGGCTGATTTTCCGGTCCATATGTTTTATCATATTACCATTGCCCTCTCCCGTATCATTATCATATTGAATCGTATTTGGGGTAGTGAAATAAGGATATCCTGAAGAGTTTTGGGTTCCGTCACTTATTGAAGTCAGCTTATTTCCTAAATAGCTATAGGCAAGTTCGTCAATAATCAATGATGTTGGCGAAGAATTACCAGATTTGGTAGCTCTTGTTAATTTAGTGATATTTCCGTTCAGATCATATTTATAGTACTCGTTATAATATCCCACCCACTGAATCGTGGTATTGGGCTCTTTATAATATCCTCCTGTCAAACGATTGAATGCATCATACATGTACACATATCTCCTCAAAACTCCGTCGTTCTGTGTATTCCAGCTAACTTCTGAAATATTTCCATTATACTTTGGATTCCAGCCTATACAGTTTTGGTATTTCATTTCATAACCAAACAGTTTTCCATTGAGATTATAAGGATCATTAATATTCGTCATCCAGCCCCGGATATTATAAGCATAATCTATACTTTGTAAGGGGTTTGAAGCAGATGTCCCGCCTACTTTCTTATTAGTAATTTGCGCAATATCATTGTAGGTATTCTGCGTCAGGATCTCTTCAGGATTGGTATCAACCTGATGTTTATGCACCAGCAATCTGTTCTGGGCATCATACTGGAAATTCTCTGTAATTACCCTTTCGGTATCGGAAGAAAGTCTTTTATGACGGGTGATGGTCTGTAGGGGCAGACCCGAAAAATCCATAAGAGATTCGGTTTTGGTATATCCGCCAAGATGATTGATCGAATGTCCCCCGATGGTTCGTCCTTTCTTATCATACCAGATATAGTTTTTTGTCCAGTTATCATTTTCAATGTTCTTCACATAAGAAGCTACAGGACGGCTTTTCGTAGTGATGCCGGAAGGCGTAATTTCCTGTATGACATCCTGGGAAAGGATCTGCGCAGGTATTGCTGGAGCTCCTGCAGGATAAGCATCATAGTAATTGACACTCAGAATAGTCATGCTTCCTGTAGGAAATGCTTTTTTATCATAATAAACATCCATCCCGTTCAGGGTAAAGGGGGTGGAAGCCCTGAATTCGATATTCTCCTTATTGGCATTCATACTGTTGATGGCAGACTGCATTGCGGTTCTGGTGGAAGTATTTGCGAAAAACCCGGTATAGATTACTCTTCCAAACTGATCGTACTTGGTAAACATCCAGCCTTTTTTTCCAAAGTTGTTAAGAGCAGTATCCGTTTTTCTCATATTGGCATCCTGTGAAAGCACAAGCCGGTCCTGGCGGTCATAGACCATATACTCCCAGCCTTTTCCCGGAAGCTTTTTTTCCACCAGCCTGTTCCGCTCGTCGTATTTGTACTGGTAACAGAGCTGATCCAGAATAGTCTGGTTTACAGCCCCGGCAATAGATGCCAACGGAGGTATCACGTAAGCCAGCTGGTTGTATTCATTATAAACATAATAGGTATCTGCCTTTTCCGTGGCATTTAACATTTTTCTTACCAGGATGGTTTGCCCGTCTTTGTCTTTAAATTCAATGCTTATGTTTCCATCCTCATCGGTAACCGTATTCTTGTAGAGCTGGCTTTCGCCATAGGTTCCGGAAAGGCTGATGGAGGATTGCTGAGTCGAATAATTGAAAGTCGCCGTATATTTATTGACATCACCTCCGTTAACTTCATATTCCAATCCTACCGGGTGCTGCTGCCAGTCTGAACCCGGCTGCACCTGGCTAAGCACCCTGTTTAAGGGAGAAGCTTCCATATCGCTACGCGAAAAAGGGAAATTATCATTATAATAGGTTTGTGCAGCACTGCCCACCCCAGACTGGATGGCCCCGTTTGATGTAGCCATCGGTGCCGGAAGCCAACTTTCGGTCTGCCTGCCGAACGGATCATATGGAATTTGGGTCACCAGGTCTTTGCCTGACGGAGATGCTTTCACACCGACTACCTGGCTTGGCCTTCCCAAGCCATCGAAATACTGCACGGTTTCAGCAATTTTAGTTGTTCCGGGAAGTGAAGGATCCGACAGATTCGTTTTGGTATAGATATAATTTTCCCCGCTGCTCGGATTGGTCTGTGCAGAAAGGATGCCTGATGCTGCAAACAGCATCCAGACAGGAATGATTCTTTTTTTCATGGATCTGGTTTTATGGTTTGTAGTGGTAGTTGGTCGTTTTGATCGTTTTCTTTACATTTCCTTCCATGATGTATACTTCTTTCAGCCTTCCGAAAGCATCATAATCATAGTATTCGGTCTGGCCGTTTTCATTCATAATGCTGGTCTGCGTTTTATAGAAAGGATCATAGGTAAAAGTTTTCATCCTTGCATCGACCGGGTATACCCGAACCTCATCAATATAGGCATAATTTGACCCGATGCTGTAGTTTTGTGAGCTTCCCAGAGTAACTGTATTTTCCACATACTGCCAAAGCGAAGAGGCACTTGCTTTTCCCCAATAGGAAACAATGACTTTGTCATAACCCAAGGTAGATGGCGGTAGATTAACCACATACTCTCCGGTGTGGGAAACCTTCCCGGTCTTCGCATAAGCGGTATTGATATTGACACTTTCTTCTTCAAAGCTTGTATGGAATGGTATGGAAGCTTCAACAGCATTATATATGGTGAAATTAAAATTGTTTTCAATCTGTCCCTGATATCCGTTGTATCCGATGTTGGTCAGCTTCACTTTATAGGTTCCCGGCTTCAGATGGACTGATGGTGAAGTATACGTAAAGAAATTTCCGGAAGCCGGAGTGGTATCGGTAAAAGATACGGTACCGCTGTTGTTATTCATATTCACAAAACTCGTCTGGTACATCACCGAATAATTTTCCGGATACCGCTCGTAAATACGGTCGATCTTATAATTCTTTTCTTCTGTAATGGTAAATGTCCCTAATTCATAAGGCGTATTTCCCATAGGAACCTGAAGTCCGGAATACGACACATTCATATCGTTATTAACAATTTCCGACACATATTTCGTATTTTCCACAGCGGCAATCGGTAAAGATTTGTTGTAACCCCATAAATAGGTCAGCGGATTCCCGACTTCTTTTTTTACCGTCAGAGGATTGGCTTTACTGTCATAAGAAAGATAGCGGATCCTGTTTTCCAGCGGACTTGCGGCATCCATCTGCCCTTTCACGATTTCAGGTTCGATGATGTTATTCCCCCAATCTTTATAGGAAGTCTGGGTTTTCTGTAACTGCTTGTTTAAAGTAGTGTTGCTGATGGTCTGCTCAATTACCGGAGATAAAATATGCTTAGTAAGCATTGACGAATAAGGCTGGGATGATGAGAAGTCATAAGGATATTTATACTGAGTCAGTAAGTTTTCGCCTCTGCTGTTGATGGTTGTTGTTTCTTTGATCTTTAAATTGTGCTGATTGTAAACGTAGTGTATGGAATCTGTTACAAATTTATTTGGATTTAATCGGTCATAAGTGGTTCTAACTGATGATTCAAGTAATATAGCTTCCTGGATAGCCTTTGTATCAATTGCTGCCACGGAGTTTTTGTAGTTCATGGCTATAGGAATGCAATTAGCCCCAAGTTGGCAAATATTTGATCCTGCATTACACGAGCAACAGCCATACGGACCATTTGAATTAAAACCTCCTGTAAGTGCTCTGAATGGATCAAGCGTCCTATATAAAATAGAATGCGTAAATTTAATTCCAGTGGTAAATGTATTATTAAAATACGAATTATAATGGTTGTTTTCCTTATATAGTATTTTATCAGTACTATCAAACACAGCTTTCTGAGTAATAAGAGGAGTAAAATTTCCTTTGTCATAATGATAAGGATGGTAAAAAAATGGGGCATCCCATTGATAAGGATGATCATTATGCTCATAGTCAGATGGTGAATATGGCTCTCCGTAATAATAAACGGTCTTTCCTGCGTTGTTAGCAGCGGTTCCCAGATATTCGGTAACCTCAGTGTACATGATAGGTAGCCCTGGTGCTACATCCATCAGTAGCATCGGATTAGAATATACCATATCATCATTATACTGAACATAACAGGGTTCCCTCTGAGTTTGTCCTGCTTCAGTTGGAGGAGGAAAATCTTTTCGATCAAAAAATCCTTGGTCAGTCCGGAAATATTTAGATTGTGGTGCATTATATCTTGGGTTAGCATATACATAAGACTTTATCTCAGGATTGGGATCATTTTCACTTTTGAAATTAGAAATTTTATTAACCCTGAATCCTCCCAGATATCCTTTTTTTTGCCAGTCGTATTCCCTGTACGGATAAAGATTGTCTGAAAAAAATCTGCTGAATTCAAATACCGTTTTACCTCCGGTAGGATATTTTATCTCCTTAAGCATACACGCTGATGCCAATCCATTTAGTTGGTCCGCATCTCGATTGGCTCCATAAATATTCTGGTCTGAATTCGAAAATCTGATGTAATCTGCAGGAATATTGGTAGTTTTATTATTTCCGTTGCTATACCCCCAGAAATCTTCATTAAACTTCATTTGGTTCATTTTTTGAGGGTATGGCGGCAACATAGTGGATTCATTATACTTGAATGAATATTTTTCAATTTCAGTATTGCCTGGAGAATAAATCGTCAGATAATCCAAACCTAGCCTTCGGTCCTCATTTGCCGTTCCAAAATACTTTTCGTAAAACTGTATCTTTCGGTTAATTACATTAGGATCCATTTTAGAAGATATAGAAATAGTCTTTAGCCGTTTCATTCCGGCAAAATCATTCCTATTATCATATGAAAAAGTGATGATTTCCTGATCTGTTTCGATAGAAGTGAGAATTGGAGTAGAAAATTCAGTTCCGGGTGAACCCTGATAATACATGTCACCACCCAAGTCAGGAGTGCATGACATCGTCCAGTAATTCTGCACTCTACCTCTATAAATGCAACTTGTCTGTCCTATTCCGGAAATATTGCTGACTTTCGTATAATTAAAAGTAATTTTTTCCGTTCCGTCTGCCGAAATAATCTTAGTAACATACCATTCAGAAGAGTTGTCTGTAATAGTATAAGGACTGAAAGTATAAACACTTCCATTTTCATCTGTAATTTCAAATGAACCATCTTGCGATGGAGCATTTGTATATGGATATCCAAAATTTCTTTTAATTTTTAAAGGACGATAAGGTAATGTTACTACACTATTCTCATTTTCAGCAAAAACTGAATAATCATATACAAATATTCCGGATTCACCACCTGGGACTTTATAGAAATACCGGTCACTCATAGCATCTTGCTCATCGACAAATAGGGTTGTCATGAACGTTTCAAAGTCATATATACCTTTTAGATTTTGGCTGGTACATTCATAATCCAAATAATGGTCTTCTAAGTCCTGCAATAAGGCTGCAGAATTAGCATACTTTCTTACCGTACTCTTAGCTTCATCCCTTCTTCCGTTGGTTGTACGTGAAATAAGTCCCTTTCCATTAAAAACCCATCCTAATCCCACTTCAGAAGCAACATCATTCACTTTAATACCGGATGCATGGTAAGAAATGGATAGAGGTAAGGTGAGTTTTTTGCCTTTTATCGTGTATAAAGGAATGTCGATATTAGGTACACCCGTACTAAAATCAACCGGTATTTCTCCGTACCTCATAAAATTCTGCGCCTGAGGGGACGCTGGAATAATTTGAGGAAGTTGATAATTCTGCGAGCTTTGTCCATTGATGATAATGCTTATCAATAGAAGCAGAACTCCAAATAAATTAGCTAAATAATTTCTTCTCATGTTTATTTCTTAATCAATTTTGCACTCGCCGTTTTCCCTGCATCTGTCTTCACTGATACCAGGTAAGCGCCCTGAACCAACGGCTGCGTGTTAATTTTGGTTATTTTATTTTTTGTTTTAATGGTTTGAAGCTGTCTTCCGCCCATGTCATACATTACAATATCAGCTTCTTTGAAATCGAAGCCGATTTCGACATAAGCATAATCTGAAACCGGGTTCGGATAGATCTTAATATCCCGCTTTTCGATCAGCTGGTCGATCTGTTTATCGCCAAGTTTCACAATTTTCCAGTTTTCTTTACCAAGCTCTTCAGCACTGGTTCCGGCTAGAATAATTGAGCCGTCTCGATTGAGCTTAATATCCGAAAGCCGTTCTTCTTTTTTCCGTGATTCTCCTTTTACATGTTTCCGCCACTGTTCATTGCCATTCTGGTCAAGGTAGAGCATCCAGAAGGTTTCGTCGTCGGTTTCTATTCTTCCTTCTGCCTGAGTATAACCTCCCAGCAAATAACCTTTCGCTGATTTATCATCGGAGTTCAGCAGAACGCTTATTCCCATCAGCACATCCCTGTTCTTAAAATTGTAGGATTTCTGCCAGACTTCTTCCCCTTTCGTATTGATTGCAATAAGCCATAAATCGGTTCCTTCTTCAATGCCTACCGTTTTATTACCTGATCGTTCCGATCTGGATTCGCCTCCGATAAGATAACCGGTGGCAGTCATCGCAAGGGTTCTTAAATGGTCATCCCCTTTACCACCATAATTTTTTTCCCATTCCACTTTTCCGTCTTTGGAAAGCTTGATTACCCAAAAATCTCCTTCGCCATAGTTTTCGGTTCGCTTCGAGCCACTCCCATCGCTTCTTGAATATATCCCTAGCAATACTCCACCATCTATAGTTGGGATCATTTTCTGCACTTCATCCAATCCTTTACCTCCCAAAATAAGCTTGGATACTTCCTTCCCATTTTTATCCAGTCTTACGACTAAAACATCTTTTGAACCGTAATTCTTCTCTGCTCCCTGGGCAGAACCTGAAGCCACATTACCCGCTACAAAAAAACCGAAATCTGTCGTTTGTACAACAGCTCTTGCTTCTTCATCCGCCGCACTGCCGATTGTTTTCTGCCAGAGCTCATCGCCAAATTCGTTGATTCGGATAAGCCAGAGGTCTGAACCGCCTTTTGAATCCTCTTTTTTATCTAATCCTTTATTACTCCAGGAAGTGCCTGCGAGAAGAAAACCTCCCTCTTGAGTATTTACCGTTGCAGAGAGATAATCATGATTTTTACCGGAGAAATGCTTTTCCCAGATTTCTTCTCCGCTTTGGTTCAGTTTTATAAGGTGATAGTCATATCCGTTGTTTTCTCCCGTTTGCGAATCTGAAACAGGCTGGATTGAACTTCCGGTTATTAAGTACTGATTATCGAGGGTTGATGTTACCTGAGAAAGAAAATTCTGCGTAGAGGATTGGATGCTTTTCTGCCAAACTACCTCTTGGGCAGTAAGTCCTGAAAGCGTGCACATGCTAAGTACACTCACAAAAACTTTTTTCATGCGTTATATTTAAGTGTGTTATAATTTTTTTGAAGCCTTAATGATATTTTGAGTTCCTTATCAGAAAAAATTGTTGAAACCTGTCTAATGAAATGATGCGAAATTGGAAGCGCAGGTATGGTAAGGAAAAAGAAACGGTTTATCATGGCTAATTTTTATGGATTAAATATAATAAATAATTCAATATAAATAAAAAAATTACATATCATTGATTTTTAATGATAGTACAAATCTCATAATACTCAAAAAAGATAAGTAGCCTCAACTTGCAACATCAGATTTAAGATTGAAACGTAATATTGACAAAATTCCTTTTTCCATTTTCAGAAAGTATTTTCCGAATATTATTACTGAAATGTATACTAAAGAAAAGTAGTATAAAATGAGAAATTAAATTATGAAAAAATATGACTATAAATCTATACTTTTCATAAAAAGACATGCAATTTATCTGAAATTCGGTCTTCTTTGAAATGAAAATTCCGGAACCTAATCAATCAATTTTGATCAGGTTCCGGAAGTTTATTATTTCAGTTAGAAAACTGGAATGATCTGTTTTTTATTTTTTCGGCAGGAAAACCTCAGCCAACATGCAGCGGGCACTGCCGCCGCCGTTTGCTTCGATCGTAGTCAGGTCCGAGTAGATGATTTCGCAGTATTTTTCAATGGCTGTAACTTGTTCCGGATTTAATGATTTGTAAGCGGTTTCGCTCATGATCAAAAACTTTTCACCTTCTTTATTCTGTACCTGAAGCATATTGCCGGCAAACTGCTGCATCTGGTCTTCGGAAATTTCAATGATTTCCTTTCCTGAATTTTTAATGGTTTCGATCACCTTGCTGCGTTCCAGCTCATGATCGATGCAATCCAGGCAGATCACAACAAACTTGTCAGCAACGCACATCATCACATTGGTGTGGTAGATCGGCAGCCTTTCTTCGCCTACGGTCTGGAATGAATGGAATACCACCGGCGTAAAACCGTATTTTTCACAGAATTCCCTGAAGAGGTTTTCATCCAGCCTTAGGGAAACCGAGCCATAAGCGATCTTGTTATCATGGTCGAAAATCATACTGCCGGTCCCTTCGAGGAAATGCCCCTGGGTTTCGGGTAAAGACCAGTCGTCGATTTCAGCAACTTCAAATCCCTGTTCTTTGATGGTTTCAATAATGTCTTCTCTTCTTTCGACCCTCCTGTTGGAGGCGAACATCGGATACAATACGACTTTTCCGTCCCGATGGAAGCTTACCCAGTTATTCGGGAAAATAGAATCCGGTGTATGCGGATCCAAAGTATCTTTGATGGTAATGACGCTGATGCCTTTGCTCCTCAGCTTTTCAACGAACATTTTAAATTCCGACAAAGCCCTGAACTGAATGTCGAAGCCCTTCTGCTCGGTCTGGAAATAATTGTTTTTTGCGGTTTCTTCATTAAAGCCGAATGCAATCGGTTCTATCATGAGGACGGTATCTGTTGTCTGCATAGTTTGGGTTTTAGGGTTGTTGAGTCTTAGTGTTTTAGTGTTTTAGTGTTTTAGTGTTTTAGTGTTTTAGCGCAAATTTACTTTTTATAGGTTGGTAGTATAGGAAGCAAATCTTATAAATTTAATTGTCGGCCTGTTTGTATTTTTAACTGCATCAAAAAAACATTAATTATCTTCTCAATTAACTCTTTAACTCTTACTCTCCAACACTTCTACTCACAAGCCTCTAATGTTTATTAAAAATATTTTTTTGTTTTATTAATGAAATGTGCACCAATTTTTTGATTGAATCATTATCTTGACCAGCATTCCGATTATTTGATTGTAATGATTATTTAATATTCTAAACTGCTCTTCGCTAATATATTGACAGGCTAATGCAAATTGGAGCCACGTCTGAGTTTCTCGGGCTTCACCTTCGGAATCTGTGAGTTTGGCAATAAAAGATTTTTCATACTTTCTTTTGCCCCAGGCCTCACTTATGTTAGCTGCAACTGAACGTGAAGATCTTCTGAGCCGGTCCGTTAGAGAGCAGATTTCTTCTTTAGGAAACGTTTTTGAAATTCCGTAGATTTCCATGGCAGCCTCAAAAGATTTCTGATAGACTTTCAGATCCTGGTGAAATTTAATGGTCGACATCTTTGTATTTTTAACTAAAATAAAAAAATATCAATACCTTTCTCACTAATCCTATAATAACAGAAACACTTCTACTCTCAAACTCTATCGCTCTCCAACTTTCCACTCATCATCTGCTTATTCCCTCACCAGCGGCATGGTGGAACACCTCAGCAATCCTCCCATCTTGGAAATTTCGCGGTACGGGATTTCTTCTACGGTAATGCCCCATTCGTTTCTCAGATGGTCGTTCATTCGGGTGAAGGTCTTGTCTGAAACCACGATTTCTGGGGAGATCGAGAAAATATTCGGGTTCATTTCAAACATTTCCTCCGGCGTTACATGGAAGCAGTTTTCTTCACCGAAAATATCGATGATCAGCCGGTAATCGCTTTCATCAACAAATCCGTCTTTATAGATAATGCATTTATCTGTTCCGACCGGGTTGAAAGTACAGTCCAGGTGCAGAATGCCTTCGTATGGAATCTTATCGTTTTTCTTCAGTTCCAGGTCGATGATCCTTTTCTTGGGAAAATATTCTTTCAGGATTTCAATCGCGTATTCGTTGGTCCTGGCCGTTTTATAGTTCCGGTAGTCCTCGCTGAAACAGGTTCCGATAAACAGGAAATCGTCCCAAACAATTACGTCTCCTCCTTCGATATGAGCGGTCTCCGGAAGGTTGATGATCTTCCTCCAAGCTACTTTTTCAAAAACCGTCTTATAAGCTTCCTGCTCATCCGCACGGTCTGCAATAACATTGGAAATGATCATTTTATCATCGATAACGAAAGCGACGTCCCTTGCAAAAACCTGGTTATAATTTTCAATAATATCCGGACGGAGCACTTCTACATCATATTTTTTTAAGACTGCCTCAAAAGCGTCCATCTCCCTGATGATTTCCGATTCCTGCGGATACAAATTGTTTTCAATTGAGTAATATGATTTTGCGTCATAACTTTCCAGCAGTGTAGGAACAGGCCCCATGGACTTGGGTTGCCCTAAAACCACTGATTTCAGCCTGCCGGTTTCGTTTTTTATATTTAGTTTCATAAAGATTTATGCAATGCTACAAATATAAGTAAAGGGCTGAATCTGGGAAACTTTCAGCCGTGTTTTAGAGTAATACAGACATATAATTCTACCTTTACGGATATTGCCAGTTCTTTATTAATGCAAGTTCGAGCATCCTTGTGTTTTATCTCTGTAGTAAGGACTTTTAGCAGATATTTTTTTAATGAAAATTTTTCATGGATTTTTAATTCAAATTTAATTTAAATTCATATATTAGTGATATATTTATCATGTTAAATCACTCACCATCAATCATTAAAACCATTTATTATGAAATCAAAGAATTCTGTCCTTAAAAATGCACACAAACTCGGAAGAGATCAGCAAAAAGCAATTATCGGAGGTGCTTCTGCAGCAAGACGCTGCTGCGAGTGGGACTTTGAAACGGGAGCCTGTACATTATGGACCTGCGACCGTTGCCAATGTCCTTAATCAAATTTAAACCTGCCATTTACGGCAGGTTATTTTTTGTCACTTTCCGGTCTCTGAAATATCTTTTCGATAAAGAAATTACCGTAACGACATTACAGATCAGCTGAGCCGGGACAAAGGTTCTTCGGAACAGCATGCTGAAGTCATTGGCTTCTTTATAGATGAAAGGCACCCACCTTTCCTCGGTTTCATAAGCGTACAGATAATATACGGTGGATGCTCTGAAGATCAGCAGCAGTACGGAGACGAACAGCACTGTGGAAACCGATTGTTTCGTGGAAATAAGAATGATAAAACTAAACGCACAGATAAAGCAGATGATCATTTCCATCTGGTAGAAAATAACATTCACCAACTCATAAGTCGGGTGATAATCCTTTGGCTTGGTATGGAGCATTTCAAGAAAATCAAAAGTTTCAATCAGAAAAATGAGCCCGTAAATAATATAGAGAGCAATGATAACACGCAGCATATTTTTCGGCAGAGAAGGCTGAAGATTTTCCATACTTTAAATTAAGAAAACTCCGCAACATAAAAAAATCCCGAAGCACAACTCCGGGATTCTTTATATAAGTTAAGATATGGATTATCTGTTTACCATATCGATGTAGTCTCTTTTCTGAGCGCCCTGGTATACCTGTCTCGGTCTTCCGATCGGGTCTCCTTTCATTCTCATTTCTTTCCACTGGGAGATCCATCCCGGAAGTCTTCCCAACGCAAACATTACAGTGAACATTTCCGTAGGAATTCCCAATGCACGGTAAATAATTCCTGAATAGAAATCTACGTTCGGATATAGCTTTCTTTCTACGAAGTACTCGTCTTCCAAAGCTACTCTCTCCAACTGCATCGCGATATCCAAAGCCTTGTCCTGGATACCCAATGCGTTCAGGATATCATCCGCCGCTTTTTTAATGATTTTCGCTCTAGGATCAAAGTTTTTGTATACTCTGTGTCCGAAGCCCATTAAACGGAAGCTATCGTTTTTATCTTTCGCCTTGGCCACCCATTTGTTTACGTCTCCGCCGTCTTTTTCGATCAGCTCAAGCATCTCGATTACCGCCTGGTTGGCACCGCCGTGAAGAGGACCCCAAAGAGCGGAAACTCCTGCTGAAACAGAAGCGAAAAGACCGGTATGTGCAGATCCTACCATTCTTACGGTAGAAGTCGAACAGTTCTGCTCGTGATCTGCATGAAGGATCAGTAATTTATCCAATGCCTGAACCACTACAGGATCGATTTCGAAGTCCTGATTCGGCATTCTGAAAGTCATCTTGTAGAAGTTTTCCACATAGTTCAGGTTGTTGTCACCGTGGTTAAGCGGCAATCCCTGAGTTTTTCTGTATGTCCATGCGCAAAGGTGAGAGAATTTGGCAATCATCAGTTGTGCGGCAAGGTCCATTTCTTCTTTGGAGTTTACGTTAACCGCTTTAGGATTAAAAGCCGTTAATGCAGAAGTTAAAGAAGATAAAACTCCCATAGGGTGAGCAGAACGAGGGAAAGCATCGATGATTTTTTTCATCTCCTCTGCTACGAAGTTATATTTTTTAATGTTTGATTCGAAAGAATTGTACTGATCCTGAGTAGGAAGCTCACCGTGTAGTAAAAGATACATTACTTCCGTGAAGTTGGATTTATCCGCGATCTGCTCGATCGGATATCCTCTGTAGAACAGTTCTCCTTTATCTCCGTCTAAGTAAGTGATGTCACTAAGTGTAGCCCCGGTATTCTTATACCCTAAATCAAGCGTGATTAGACCGGTCTGGTCTCTTAATTTTGAAATATCGATTCCTCTGTCTCCGATAGTACTATCCACAATTGGATATTCATACGAATTACCGTCGTAATTCAATATTACTTTGTTGTCTGACATTATTTATTTTTTTTCTAAATATACTATTAATTATAAAATACGGCAAACTAAAAAAATCGCTTGCCGTAATTTATAAATTCGATTGATTATCTTTTAATTTTAAAAGCATCTAGTCCAGGGAAAACCGCTGTTTCACCAAGAGCTTCTTCGATTCTCAGCAATTGGTTGTATTTTGCCATACGGTCTGATCTTGAAGCAGATCCTGTTTTGATCTGTCCGCAGTTCATAGCTACGGCTAAATCAGCGATGGTAGAATCTTCCGTTTCACCGGATCTGTGGGACATTACGGAAGTGAATTTGTTGTGCTGCGCCATTTGTACGGCAGCCATTGTTTCAGAAAGAGAACCGATCTGGTTTACTTTAACCAGGATTGAGTTTGCAATTCCTTCATTAACTCCTCTCGAAAGTCTTTCTACATTGGTTACGAATAAATCGTCTCCTACCAACTGTACTCTGTCTCCGATTTTATCGGTTAGCATTTTCCAGCCTTCCCAGTCATTTTCCTGCATCCCGTCCTCGATAGAGATGATCGGATATTTATTGGCCAATTCAGCTAAGTAAGAAACCTGCTCGCTGCTGGTAAACTGAGCGGCGTCCGGTGTCTGGAATTTTCTGTAATCGTAAACGCCGTCTTTGTAGAATTCTGAAGCTGCACAGTCCAATGCGATCATCACATCGTCACCAGGCTTGTACCCTGCTTTTTCGATAGCCTGAAGCAAAGTGTCCAAAGCATCTTCAGTTCCTGTGAAAGTCGGTGCAAAACCCCCTTCGTCACCTACTGCGGTTGATAACCCTCTTGAATGAAGAATCGCTTTCAGGTTGTGGAAAATCTCCGTTCCTTTTCTCAAAGCATGAGAGAAAGAGTCTGCTTTTACCGGCATCACCATAAATTCCTGGAAGGCGATCGGGGCATCAGAGTGGGATCCTCCGTTGATTACGTTCATCATCGGAACGGGAAGGGTATTGGCGTTTACACCACCCACATATTTGTACAAAGGCATTTTAAGATCAGCAGCGGCGGCTTTGGCGGCGGCCAAAGAAACCCCAAGGATCGCGTTGGCTCCAAGATTTCCTTTGTTGTTGGATCCGTCAAGATCAATCATGATCTGGTCGATCAGGTTCTGATCAAAAACCGGAAGGCCCACCAATTCAGGGGCGATTACTTCTCTTACATTTTCTACAGCCTTGGAAACGCCTTTTCCCATCCATTCCGAACCGCCGTCACGCAGTTCCACCGCTTCATGTTCCCCGGTAGATGCTCCGGAAGGTACCGCAGCACGACCCATCGCCCCGCTTTCCGTGAATACATCTACTTCTACTGTAGGATTCCCTCTTGAATCCAAAATTTGTCTCGCTTCTATGTAAGAAATGTAACTCATTGTTCGTTTTTTTATAGTTCAGACAAATTTAATCAATTTTTAACGGCTGGGAACAAATGAAGGGTAATTTATACGTTTATTCAGAGTTAAATTTTAGTTAATTTTAAATTAATGACTATATTATTTAAATTATAAAATCAAGATTATAATTATGTCAAACAAAAAAACTCGTATCAATAAAAGAGTTCGTCGATAACTAATGAAACGGACTTTTTTATGTTTTTTTTAGGTCTCCTGATGAAGAATGGTTTTATACATTTGAATCTCAATCCATATTATAGAGTTGTGAGAATAACTCGAAAAGTTATATAATATTTAGTCGCTAATTCTTACTTGCTTCACCTGATCTATTTGATTTTGTACTAACCGAAAAAATTGAATATCCTAAACCTATAGAATACCATGGTTTTCCCTGATAAATCCATCCGTTTCGGTTTCTATCTGATACCTGATCCCATCCCAGAAAAAAGCCAAATTGTACTTTACTGTAATCTAGAACTAATCCAATTGCATGAGTTAGTGCAATTACATCTACCGGATCTTGCACATATCCGTTTGTAGTATAAGAATCTTGTGTAACTCCGCTAAATCCAATATTATATAAAACGTTTACAAAGTAAGGTCTGTAATTTGAAATCCTCTGCTTAATTCCTGCACTGATGCCCAATTGTACATCTTTGGAAAATTCGAAACCCATATTCTTATCATTAATCTTAATATTCGGTCTTATTTTAAAGGGTATAACAGTGACACCTGCAGTAATAGATGTTCCTGTAAACCATAAATGTCTATTATTTGTAGGGAAAAAACCGGTACTATATCTTCTTTGGGTTTTATTATCAAAGTCCTCGGAAAGAACCATAAAATATGCGGAATTCTCGTTTGAGACTTTTCTTGTAGGGTCAATCAAATTATATTTTTGATACTCTTCTTTTTTTCCAAATTCCCAAAATTTAATTATTGCTATGTCAACCTTTTTAGAAATTAAATCAAATCTTACTCCTTCCCGCATAGTAAGGGTATCTATAATTTTATTACAGCTTAAATCTTTACATTTATAGATCAAAACAGGTCTTGTAAAAATATAACTTTCGTTTCCCACATTTATTTCATCTTCTTCTTGGGCGGAAAAAACTAGTGATTGAAAAATCATTATCATTAAAAAAATTTTAGTTTTCATAGCTATTAATTTTAAAGTTGTTACCTCAAAGTTCCTACAAAAACAAACCCCTGTCAATTACACAAACGGGTAATTTGAAAAGAAAAACAGCACCATAAAAATGATGCTGTTTCTAATTATCTATAAGTTTTTCTATAGTTTTATTCTGAAAAATAAGTGTGTCCCATTGGCCGTAGTGACTTCACAATGCCCGTTCTGCTCCTGCATCCGGCGCTTCATGTTTCGTAAGCCGTTGCCTTCAGGGTTTTCGGGATCGATCCCGACTCCGTTATCCAATATTTTCATCATGAATTCTTTTTCCTGCTGGATAAATGAAAGGGTCAGCCTGTCGGACCGGCTGTGTTTGTAGGCATTATTGAGGGCTTCTTTAAGACATAGAAAAAGGTTGCGCCGCTGCTCTGTCGTGATGCTCGTTTCCGAGATCACATTTTCGTTTTCGATGTGAAGGACAATGGTTGTTTTTTTAAGGAAGTTTTGCGCGTAGGATTTGGCGTAGTCGATAAAGCTTCCGAGGGTATCATTTACGGAATTTAAGCTCCAGAGCATTTCCCGCATGGAGAGGTTCATTTCTTCAGAGGTTTTCAGGAGTTCGTCGATGTCGCTTTTCAGGTCTTCGTCTTCAGCCCGCTGCTTTAAGAATTCCGCCTGGAGTTTCAGGGCAGAAATTCCTGCTCCGAGATCGTCATGCATATCGTGGGAAATTCTTTCTCGCTCGGCTTCTATCGATTTTTGTTTTTCGAGCTCTTTCTGAAGGAGCTGGTTTTGGTGTTCAGCGTTTATCTGTTTTTCTTGTAAGTAAAGAATTTGTTTTTTATTATACATCAAAACTACAAAAACAATAAAAACAGCAAGGATTACAAGCAATGTTATGGCAGTTAGGTACGTAAATTTTATTTCAAATGGTAATTCACTCACTTTTTGCATAATAATCCTTTAAGAAACAACGTGTAAGAAAGTATTGTAATAATCTGAAACATTGTTTTTATAAAATAGGAAAATGACAAATCAGATTTAACAAATAAATACATTGGAAACATCCTGAAAATATAAAAAACAGCCCAGATGAGTAAAGCACTGCTTATCCAGAAAAAAGGTAAGATAATGATATTATCTTTGGCTTTTTTCTCAGAAATTTTTCTGTAAAACCACGACAAAGACAGAAAAATTAAGAAAACGGAATATAAAAAACCTGTAACTATTGAATAATTTGTTTTTGAAAAAGACATAAATAATATCCCGCTCAAAACAAAAAATAAAGAAAATATTTTAGTTAATCTCCAGTTTTTTAGTTCTTTCCCATATAGCCATCCAAAATAAACAATACAAAATATATCTAAAAAATTATAAACTCTCATTGTTATAAGAGATATTTTACAACTAACTACAACTTCAATAAAAACAGTAATCGTAAAATATAACCAAAAACACTGTTTCCATAGCCTTTTAAAAGCTATGGAAACTATTAAGTTTACTATTATAATGCAATAATATATGATGTCTAACCAGCCCATATTAACAATTTGAACCATCTGGTGGAGGGCAAAGTCCATTTCTATCATATACACCTTCAGATAAAAATGGGTTTCTTCCAGAAGCTGTATAATATTCTGTTACCATTAAAAATGTTAATCTATGAATATGTTTTACTTTTATACATTCATTTTCGTCATTTTCATATTGAATATAATCATCAAGTAAATAAATTACTGGATAAAAAACAATTGCAGAATTTGAGACTTGTTCACTTACTGCAACAAGTTTATCATATATTTTTCTACCTAAAATAAATCTTCTAGTATTATTTGCTGCTGGATCGTTTGTTTTAAATCTGATATATCTATCAAGATCTACCTTAAGTCCTAATTCATATGCTTTTCGTAGATCTTCAAATTCTTGTTTACTTATAGAATCTTTTTTCGAAGTATTACTTATAATAAAGTAATTATCTTCACTTTCATTCTTGATTAAAAAAACTAACCCGTTTTCATCTTCCCCTAAATAAATTTTGACTTTTAATACAGAAGCATCTTTAAAAATGTCTTGAACAACCTCTTTTGTTATTTTAATGGAACGATTATATTTCTCACTTACCCCATCTATTTCATCATATCGTTCTCTCCAATTAGCGATAATTCCCGAAGGAACTTCACCTGTTCCTGACATACTGTTATCTGGACATACTTCAGCTCTTAAAACTTTAATTACATAATCAGCATCTATCTCTTCTTGTCTTTGAATCTTAAAATCTTTAAATTCAAATTTTTCTGATTCATCAATAAAACTTGACCGCTCTATGATTTTATCGCAAAATTCTTTTATTTTATTTAAATCATCATCTATAAGCTTCTTGTATTCAACATATTGATAGATTTTTCCTAAAATCTCTTCTAACTCTTTGTTTTTTTCCATAATTTCTTAGTTTTTAAAATGGTTAAATTTATTAATAGCCTCCACTTTGTTGTTGACGTGGAGTTTCCGGTAGATGTTGCCAACGTGTTTTTTCACGGTATCAATGCTGATGAATTTTTTGTCGGCGATTTCTTTGTATAATAATCCCAGGGAGAGAAGCTCCAGGATTTCCTTTTCCCGGTCCGTGAGTTCATTGAAACCCTGAATTTCGGGAAGTTTACGTTCAAAATGGCTCAGGACCTTCCGGGCGATGGAAAAACTCATTGGGGCGCCGCCATTACAGACGTCGCGGATGGAGGAAAGAATCTTATCCATGCTTTCCCCTTTCACCAGATAGCCCATGGCGCCGGCTTTCAATGAATTGAAAATCTTGTCATCGTCTTCAAAACTGGTGCAGATGATAAACCGGCTACCCGGCATTTCTTTTTTCAGCTTTTCGATGATTTCAATGCCCAGCATATCCTGAAGCTGAATATCCATCATCACTACATCCGGAGAAAGTGACGGCAGGTTCTGTAAGGCGTCATTTCCATCAAAGAACTGGGCAACCACTTCCATGTCATCCTGGTAATCGATCACTTTCTTCAAGGCATTGTTGTAGTTTTTTTCGTCTTCTACGATGGCTATGGTTATCTTCATCTGCTTCTATGATATGAAATGTAAGTGAAAGTACTATTTTACCAGGTATACTTGAAGTACTTAACTCCTGTTATACTTTTATAAGAACTTTGCCTGATACTCAGACAAAGTTCTTGAAACTTGATTAGTTAGAGGGGCAAAGTCCGTCTCCAAGTTTAATGATCATGGCAATCGATGCTTTTACAATAGGATTTTTCACAATTCCCATAAGTAATTCAAGGCCTACTTTTGCAGCCGGCCATGCGGAGCAAAAATTAACGCTTGCCGCGCTTTTTTCCAGTGATACGTCTTTGATGTCTAATTCTGTTGACATAGTAATAAGTTTAAGATTTGCCTACTCTGTACAGTTTTCGGCTTCCCTGATTTATTACTGTAAATTTCAGAATCTTAATGGAGCGGGTCAATTACCCGTTTGTGTAATTTTAGAGTATTTGAGTTCATAACTGTTGGTTTAGTTTTTGTTTTCATTAAATTTAGGAAAAATTCTTTTATATCATAAGATATTTAACAATCAGTATATTAAAAAAATTAAAGTCATGAAAAAGGTAATCTTAGTCGCAATTTCAGCGATTCTTCTTTCTATGGTAAGCTGTAAAAAAAGTGAAGGCGGTAACAAAGAAGTCATCAAATCGGAAAGTTCGGAGACGTCGGTGGTCGATCACAACGGTAAAATAGATTCGGCAAGCACGTCATCTTCCATGACAGATGTGAACGGCCAAAAAACGGAAAAGACCAGCAACATCTATAAAGCAACCGACGGAACTCTGGTGAAAGTAATTTTTGAAACGACCCCGAAAGAAAGCACACTCTCGATAAGAAACAACAATAAAACGTTCATCCTGAAGAAAACGGGAAGTAATGGAAAAGAAACAACGTATACAAAGGATGATATGACGGCAAAAGTAACGCAGGACAGTATCCATCTGATGCAGGGAAATAATATTATCGAACTTAAAAAGACGAAAATCTAAAACATAAAAAAACCGTTCAGTATTCTGAACGGTTTTTCTTTTATATCTGATGAATATTATTCTTCAGTTTTTTCCTCTGTAGAATCAGCAGCTTCAGCCGTCGGCTCAGCAGCTTTTTCTTCTACAACAGGAGCTTCAGCAGCTACAGCTTCTTTTTTAGGAGCTGCAGATCTTCTGCTTCTTCTTGTCGTTTTCTTCTCTTCCGCATTCGGATTGTAAAGCTCGTTGAAGTCTACCAGTTCGATAAGAGCAGTATCAGCAGCATCACCTGGTCTGAATCCTGTTTTGATGATTCTTGTATAACCACCGTTTCTCTCAGCGATTTTCGGAGCTACCGTTCTGAACAATTCAGCAACGGCTTCTTTATTTTGAAGATATGAGAAAACAATTCTTCTGTTGTGTGTAGTATCTTCTTTTGCTTTTGTTAATAAAGGCTCAACGTATACTCTTAAAGCTTTAGCTTTAGCTACAGTAGTGTTGATTCTTTTATGCTCAATTAGAGAACAAGCCATATTAGAAAGTAAAGCGCTTCTGTGAGAAGCCGTTCTTCCTAAGTGATTGAATTTTTTACCGTGTCTCATTATTAATTAATTATCAGCGTCTAATTTATATTTTGCAACGTCAAAACCGAAGTTAAGACCTTTTGAATGCACTAATTCTTCTAGTTCTGTCAAAGATTTTTTACCAAAATTTCTGAATTTCATCAAATCAGACTTACTGTAAGAAACCAATTCTCCAAGAGTTTCCACTTCAGCCGCTTTCAGACAGTTCAGGGCTCTTACGGAAAGATCCATGTCTGCTAATTTAGACTTAAGAAGTTGTCTTGTGTGAAGGGTTTCTTCATCATATTGGATCGATGCTTTTACGGCTTCCGTTTCCAGGGTGATTCTCTCATCGGAGAACAGCATGAAATGATAAATTAATATCTTGGAAGCTTCCGTTAAAGCGTTCTGAGGACTGATAGATCCGTCAGTTTCGATATCTAATATAAGTTTTTCGTAGTCTGTTTTTTGCTCTACACGATAATTTTCAATGCTATACTGTACTTTCTTGATTGGCGTGAAAATAGAGTCGATGGCAATAGTACCTACGGGTGCATTGTTTGACTTATTTTGTTCAGAAGGTACATACCCTCTTCCTTTTTCTATGTTGAAAGTAATTTCGAAAGTTACATCATTGTTTAGGTTACAAATCACTAAATCCGGGTTCAATACCTCAAATCCGTTGATCGATTTTCCTAAATCTCCGGCAGTAATAATCGTCTGACCCGATACTTTGGCAACAACCTGCTCATTCGTCTGGTTTTCTGCCGTAGCTTTTAGTCTTACCTGTTTCAGGTTAAGAATAATTTCGGTAACATCTTCGATTACTCCCGGAATAGTTGAAAATTCGTGCTCTACACCTTCTATTTTGATAGATGAAATAGCGTATCCTTCCAGAGAAGAAAGCAACACTCTTCTCAAAGCATTACCGATTGTAAGCCCGAAACCTGGTTCTAGTGGTCTGAATTCAAACTGACCTCTAAAATCATCAGAGTTAAGTAAAATTACTTTATCGGGTTTTATGAATTGTAAAATTGCCATATTATTGGGTTGAGCAAAAATTTGATTAAAAAATTATTTAGAGTAAAGTTCGACGATCAGCTGTTCCTTGATGTCCTCCGGAATCTGGATTCTTTCAGGAGCAGAAACGAAAGTACCTTCTTTCTTCTCATCGTTGAATTGTAACCACTCATAATTTGCTTTTGAAGCCAATGCATTGGTAACTACTTCAAGAGATTTAGATTTCTCTCTTACTGCAATTACGTCGCCTGCTTTTACCAAATATGAAGGAATGTTCAGGATCTCCCCGTTCACGGTGATGTGTCTGTGAGAAACCAATTGTCTTGCAGCAGATCTGGTTTTAGCAAAACCTAATCTGTATACTACGTTATCCAATCTTGATTCGCAAAGCTGCAATAGAACTTCACCTGTTACACCTTTACTTCTGTGTGCTTTTTCGAATAGGTTAGCAAACTGTCTTTCTAAGATACCGTAAGTATATTTAGCTTTTTGTTTTTCAGCCAACTGAACTGCGTATTCTGATTTTTTAGCACCTCTTCTTTTGTTAGGACCGTGTTGTCCTGGCGGTTGGTTTTTTCTTTTCTCGAAGTTTTTGTCATCTCCGTAGATTGCAGCACCAAACTTTCTAGCAATCTTAGTTTTAGGTCCAATATATCTTGCCATAATGGGTAAATTCTAAAAATTAAACTCTTCTTCTTTTTGGTGGTCTGCATCCATTGTGCGGCATTGGAGTTACATCAACGATTTCGCTAACTTCGATACCTGAATTGTGAATTGATCTGATGGCAGATTCTCTACCTGCACCCGGACCTTTTACGAACACCTTTACTCTTCTTAATCCCGCTTCGTGAGCTACAGCAGAGCAATTTTCAGCTGCCATCTGAGCAGCAAATGGAGTATTCTTTTTAGAACCTCTGAAACCCATTTTACCGGCAGAAGCCCAAGAGATAACCTCTCCGTTTTTATTTGTTAAAGAAATGATGATGTTATTGAAAGAAGCCTGAATATGCGCTTCACCAATAGCCTCCACCTTTACTTTTCTTTTTTTAACTACTTTAGTTTGTTTTGCCATAATTCCTAACGATTATTTACTAGCTTTTTTCTTGTTAGCAACAGTTTTTCTCTTTCCTTTTCGGGTTCTAGAGTTGTTTTTCGTTCTCTGGCCTCTTAAAGGTAGTCCTAGTCTGTGACGTATTCCTCGTTGGCATCCTATGTCCATTAATCGCTTAATGTTCAATTGCACTTCAGATCTAAGTTCTCCTTCCACTTTAATGTTTTCGGAGATGTAGGTTCTGATGGCAGCCAATTCATCGTCATTCCATTCGTTGACTTTCTTGTCTTCGCTGATACCGGCAGCTTTAAGGATTTCTGAAGAAGTACTTCTTCCGACTCCGTAGATGTAAGTTAAACCGATAACACCTCTTTTGTTTTTTGGTAAATCAATACCTGAAATTCTCGCCATAATTTAATGTTAGCCTTGTCTTTGTTTAAATTTTGGGTTCTTTTTGTTGATTACGAACAGTACACCTTTTCTGCGTACGATCTTGCAATCAGCGCTTCTTTTTTTAATTGATGCTCTTACTTTCATTTTGTTTGATAGTATTTATTTTTTTAACAATAGCCAAACGGAACGGGTGCTCCATTTGGCATTGCTTTAATATCTGAAGGTAATCCTCCCTTTTGATAAATCGTAAGGAGACATTTCCAGTTTCACCTTGTCTCCAGGTAAAAGTTTAATATAATGCATTCGCATTTTACCGGAAATATGGGCGATAAGTATATGCCCATTTTCTAGCTCTACACGGAACTGGGCGTTGGAAAGTGCTTCCGTAATAACGCCGTCTTGTTCAATATGTTTTTGTTTCGCCATAAATTAATATCCAGTCGTTCTTGATAATTTAGACTGCATCAGCCCATCATAATGATGGTTCAGCAGATAAGTATTAATCTGTTGAACGGTATCTAAAATTACACCCACCATGATTAATAGTGACGTACCTCCGAAAAACAGAGCAAACGCATCTGTCTGAACAAAGGTTCCATGCACTATTGCCGGAAGGATTGCAAAGATAGACAAAAATATTGCACCCGGCAAGGTAATTTTTGATAAAATATCATCTAAATAATCAGCCGTTTCTTTCCCCGGTCTTACTTTGGGTACCAGACCTCCGTTTCTCTTCAAATCATCAGCCATCTGGTTTACCGGAATCGTAATTGCAGTATAGAAAAACGAGAAGATAATAATTAATAGCGCGAACAATACGTTGTACTGCCAGCTAAAAACATTCTTGAAACCTGCAAGAAAAGTATTGGATTCATCTACTTTCGTCAATAAACCCGGAACGAACATCAGTGCCTGCGCAAAGATGATCGGCATTACACCGGCTGCATTCACTTTCAATGGGATCCACTGTCTTGCTCCCTGCATGAGATTTCTGTTTACACCTCCTCTTGCCTGAGCTCTGCTTACATACTGGATCGGGATTTTTCTTACTGCAACGGATAACACCACTGCCAGAAGAACCACCAACATCCAGAAAATTACTTCAATAAGGATCATGATTGATCCCATTCCTCCTTTTCCGTTCTGCACGGCCATTTCCTGTACGAATGCTTCAGGCAGTCTTGAAAGGATCCCTACCATAATCAGGATAGAGATACCGTTCCCGATACCTTTGTCGGTGATTTTCTCACCCAACCACATTGCGAATACTGAACCGGCAACCAGAATAACGATACTCGGCAGCCAGAACATGATGGAATTCGGCTCTACATAGTAGGCAGACTGGAACTGAGCATAAGGTAAAAACAGCTGAGTGATCGAGGTTAAATAAGAAGGGGCCTGTACAAGACAAACGCCGATTGTTAACCATCTGGTGATCTGGTTCAGGGTATTTCTACCGGACTCTCCATCTTTCTGAAGCTTCTGAAGATAAGGAATAGCCATCCCCATCAACTGAACGATAATAGAAGCAGAAATATAAGGCATGATACCTAACGCCATTACGGAAGCGTGGCTGAAAGCTCCCCCCGTAAACGACGAAAGCAAGCCAAGGAGACCTGCTCCTTGCTTGTTACCGCCTTGATTTTTATAATGCTCTAAGAGATCCCCTACTTCTGCAAGGTTAATTGCAGGCAAAGAGATATAAGATGCGAATCTATACACAAGAATAATCCCTAAAGTGAAGATAATTTTATCCCGTAATTCTTTAAGGCTCCAAATATTTTTGAGTGTTTGTATAAATTCTTTCATTAGTAATATTATAAGGTAATTGCTTTTCCACCTGCCTTAGAGATTAGCTCTTCTGCAGACTTAGTGAATTTGTCAGCAGAGATTGAAACCGCAGATTTCAATTCTCCTCTACCCATAATTTTCACTAATTCGTTTTTAGAAATTAAACCGTTCTCGATCATTACTTCTCTTGTAATATCTCCGGTAATGGATTTATTTTCAATTAAAGTCTGGATGGTGTCAAGGTTAATTCCTCTAAACTCTTTTCTGTTTACGTTTTTGAATCCGAATTTAGGTAATCTTCTTTGTAAAGGCATCTGACCTCCTTCAAAACCGATCTTCTGAGAATATCCGGCTCTTGCTTTCTGTCCTTTGTGTCCTTTTGTAGAAGTACCTCCTTTTCCACTACCTTGTCCTCTACCAATTCTTTTTGAATTGAAAGTAGATCCTGCAGCTGGCTTTATGTTGTTTAAATTCATTGTATTAAAATTTGATATTTGAAATCTGATATTTGAAATTTTAAAATTCCAAGTGAAAATAAGAAATTTGAACAGAGATTGGCATCTCAAATTTCAAACTTCTAATTTCAAATCAATTTATTTTTGAACTTCAAGTAAGTGACTAACTGCAGCTATCATTCCTAAGATAGAAGGGGTAGCTTCGTGTTCTACAACTTGGTGAAGTTTCTTAAATCCTAATGCTTCAAGCGTTCTCTTTTGGGTTTTTGTTCTTCCAATAGCGCTTCTTACTTGCTTTACTTTGATTGTTGCCATTGTTTTATATATTAACCGTTAAACACTTTAGTTAGAGAAACTCCTCTCATTCTAGCGATTTCTTCAGGTCTTCTGATATCCAATAACGCTTTGAAAGTAGCTTTCACCACGTTGTGAGGGTTAGAAGATCCTTTGGATTTTGAAAGGATATCGTGTACACCGGCAGACTCCAATACCGCTCTTACCGCACCACCGGCGATAAGCCCTGTACCGTGAGAAGCAGGTCTTAAGAAGATATCAGCACCACCATATCTGGCAGAAGTCTGGTGAGGAATCGTGTGGTTCATTACAGGAACTTTTACTAAGTTTTTCTTAGCATCTTCAACCGCCTTAGCAATTGCAGAAGCAACTTCCTTAGATTTTCCCAAACCGAAACCGATAGTTCCCGCTTCGTCTCCTACAACAACAATTGCAGAAAATCCGAAAGCTCTACCTCCTTTGGTTACTTTTGTTACTCTATTAACAGCTACGAGACGATCTTTAAGTTCTAATCCTCCCGGTTTTACTCTTTCTATATTATCTAGTCCTAACATATTTTCCGAAATTTAATGATTAGAATTTAAGTCCACCTTCTCTCGCACCGTCAGCAAGAGCTTTTACTCTTCCGTGGTATACGAATCCGTTTCTATCAAATACAATATTTTCGATTCCTGCAGCGATGGCTTTGGCAGCGATAGCCTTACCTACGGCAGCAGAAACTTCAGTCTTTGTTCCGTTAGCTTCAACGCCTTTCTCTCTTGAAGAAGCAGAAGCCAAAGTTTTTCCACTGTTATCATCGATTAACTGAGCGTAAATTTCCTTATTACTTTTGTATACAGATAATCTTGGCAATTCAGAAGATCCGGAGATTTTCCCTCTTACTCTTCTTTTGATTCTTATTCTTTTTTCTACTTTAGTTAATGCCATAATACTTATAATTTATTAAGCAGATTTACCAGCTTTACGTCTAACAATTTCTCCTACGAATCTTACCCCTTTTCCTTTGTATGGTTCAGGCTTTCTGAAAGAACGGATCTTTGCAGCTACCATTCCTAGAAGTTGGTTGTCGTGAGACGTTAAAGTAATAATTGGGTTTTTACCTTTTTCAGTCAATGTATCTACTTTCACTTCACCTGGAAGTTCCAATACGATACCGTGAGAGAATCCTAAAGCCAACTCAAGTTTCTGACCTGCGTGTGAAGCTCTGTATCCTACCCCTACTAATTCCAGTTTCTTTTCGAAACCTGTGTTTACACCAACAATCATGTTGTTGATCAGCGCTCTGTATAAACCGTGAAGCGCTTTGTGTTGTTTCGTATCAGATGGTCTGTTTACGTTCAGTTCCCCATCTTTTTGTTCAATAGTAATTCCTGCAGTAAGCTCCTGGGATAATTCTCCTTTAGGGCCTTTTACCGTTACGACACCGTTGTTTTCAGTGATGGTAACTCCTGCTGGAACTGTTATAATTGCTTTACCAATTCTTGACATTTTCCTGTGATTAAAAATTAATAAACATAGCAGATTACTTCACCGCCTACTTTTTCTTCTCTAGCTTTCTTGTCAGTCATTACTCCTTTAGAAGTAGAGATGATAGAAATACCCAAACCGTTCAGTACTCTTGGAAGTTCAGTAGAACCTTTGTACTGTCTCAAACCTGGTCTTGAAGCTCTTTGGATAGACTTGATAGCCGGTTTGTTGGTTTGCTTGTCGTACTTTAAAGCGATTTTGATCACACCCTGAACAGCGTTATCCTCAAACTTGTAGTTCAAGATATATCCCTGATCGAATAAGATCTTAGTAATCTCCTTTTTGATTTTTGATGCAGGAATTTCCACCACTTTGTGGCCTGCGCTTTGTGCGTTCCTTACTCTAGTTAGGAAATCTGAAATTGGATCTGTTACCATTTTTCTTTTATAAATTATTGGTTAAAGAACAATCAGTTTTGCTAAGACTTAAAGAGTAAAATATCAGACCTCAGAAATTTCGGTCTGATATTTTTATCTTTAGTTTCTGAACAACTTAATTGTCCCGATTTTTTTTAGTAATAAATTACCAGCTTGCTTTTTTAACTCCCGGGATAAGACCGTTGTTTGCCATTTCTCTGAAAGTTACTCTGGAAATTCCGAACGTTCTCATGTATCCTCTTGGTCTTCCTGTTAATTTACATCTGTTGTGTAATCTTACAGGAGAAGCATTTTTAGGTAATTTCTGAAGTCCTTCATAATCACCTGCTTCTTTTAAAGCTTTTCTTTTATCAGCGTATTTAGCAACTAACGCTTCTCTTTTGCGCTCACGCGCTTTCATTGATTCTTTAGCCATTTCTTAGTTCTTTTTGAATGGTAAACCGAAGTGAGTTAATAAAGCTTTAGCTTCTTTGTCTGTTTTCGCTGTAGTAACGAAAGTGATGTCCATCCCCTGGATTTTCTTCACTTTGTCGATTACGATCTCAGGGAAGATGATCTGCTCAGTGATCCCTAAGTTGTAGTTTCCTCTACCGTCGAAACCATCAGCCTTGATTCCAGAGAAATCTCTGATTCGTGGCAATGCAGAAGAAGTAAGTCTGTCTAAGAATTCGTACATTTTGTGAGCTCTAAGGGTTACCTTAGCCCCTACAGGCATACCTTTTCTTAATTTGAAAGCAGCTTCATCCTTCTTGGAGATTGTACCAACAGCCTTCTGACCGGTGATGTTCGTTAGTTCTTCAACAGCATAATCGATGATTTTTTTATCTGCAGTTGCATCTCCTAAACCTTGAGACAATACGATTTTCTCCAATCTAGGCACCTGCATTACAGATTTGTATCCGAATTCTTCCATCATTGCAGGAACAATCGTTTCTTGATATGCTTTTTTGGGTCTTGCTATATATTCCATGTGTTCTTAAAAATTATAAAGTTTCACCCGTTTTTTTGTTGATTCTTACTTTCTTATCTCCTTCAGTTTTGTAACCTACTTTGATCGCTTTTCCGTCTTTACCAACTAAAGCTACGTTTGAGATATGAATAGAAGCTTCTTTCTCAGTAATTCCTCCTTGAGGGTTGGAAGCTGAAGGCTTAACGTGTTTTTTAACGATGTTAAGTCCTGCAACAACTACTCTAGGGTCTTTTCCTTCTTTTTTAATCACTTCAATAACTTCACCGGTACCACCTTTAAGACCTTTCTTACCTGTAGTTACGATTACGTTATCTCCTCTTTTTATTTTTAACTTTGACATTTTTTTACAATTTTAAATATTAAAGTACTTCAGGAGCTAATGAAATGATTTTCATATATTCTTTGTCTCTCAACTCACGAGCAACAGGTCCGAAAACACGCGTTCCTCTCATTTCTCCCGCTGCGTTTAGCAATACACAAGCATTGTCTTCGAATTTGATGTATGAACCATCTTTTCTTCTTACTGCTTTTTTTGTTCTTACTACGACAGCTTTAGATACCTGACCTTTCTTAGCGTTTCCTGATGGTGTGGAATCTTTGATAGTAACAACGATTTTATCACCAACTGAAGCATATCTTCTTCTGGTTCCTCCCAGAACTCTGATAACCAATACTTCTTTAGCACCTGTGTTATCAGCAACTTTTAATCTTGATTCTGTTTGTAACATTATTACTTAGCTTTTTCAATGATTCTTACTAATCTCCATCTCTTGCTCTTGCTCATCGGTCTAGTTTCCTGGATCAGAACTGTATCTCCCTCTGTGCATTCGTTGTTCTCGTCGTGTGCAGTATATTTTTTCGTTTTCAAAACGAATTTACCGTACATCGGGTGCTTTACTCTTGTAGTTTCACTAACAACAATAGTTTTTTCCATTTTATTGCTGGAAACCACTCCGATTCTTTCTTTTCTTAAATTTCTATCCATTGTAAAATGAAATTATTGTTTGTTAGTTAACTCAGTGTTTAGTCTAGCGATTGTTTTTCTCAAATCTCTGATTTGGATCGGGTTTTCAACTGGGCTGATTGCATGAGCCAATTTCAATTTAGAATATTGAGCTTTTGCTTCAGTTAATTGAGCTTGAATATCACCCGCGCTTAAATTTTTAATATCAGCTTTTTTCATTGTATTCAAAGATTAAAGAGGTTTAACAAAATCGTTAGCAACGATGAATTTGGTAACTACCGGTAATTTTTGTGCAGCAAGCCTAAGAGCTTCTTTGGCTACATCGTAAGGAACACCTCCGATTTCGAACATAATTTTACCAGGCTTTACTACAGCTACCCAATATTCCACGGCACCTTTACCTTTACCCATCCTTACTTCGGCTGGTTTCTTTGTAATCGGCTTATCCGGGAAGATTTTGATCCATAGTTGACCTTCTCTCTTCATATATCTTGTCGCAGCGATACGAGCAGCTTCAATTTGTCTTGCAGTGATCCAAGCACCTTCTGTCGCCTTAATCCCGAAAGTTCCATAAGCAAGTTGACTACCTCTCTGGGCATTCCCCTTCATTTTCATCTTATGAACTCTACGGAATTTGGTTCTTTTTGGTTGTAACATAATTTCTAAATTTTAGATTTTAGATTTTAGATTTTAGATTTTTTTTATTTTAAAAAAGTAACGGTAATTTAAAATTCAAAATTTCTATCTAAAATTTTTAATTATTATTGTTATTATTGTTGTTGTTTCTTCTAGGTCCTCTGTTGTCTCTTCGGTCTCCTCCTCCTCTGTTATCTCTTCTGTCTCTGTCGCCTCCGGACTGACCTCCTTTTTTCTGCTGTCCCACTAATGGAGAAAGTTCTCTTTTACCGTAAACTTCCCCTTTCATGATCCAAACTTTAACGCCTAGTTTTCCGTACTGAGTCAATGCTTCGCCGATGTGGTAATCGATATCCGCTCTGAAAGTAGACAATGGAATTCTTCCGTCTTTGAAAGATTCTGATCTTGCCATTTCAGCACCGTTCAATCTACCGGAGATCTGAACTTTGATCCCTTCCGCACCCATTCTCATGGTACCGGCGATCGCCATTTTAACAGCTCTTCTGTAAGAAATCCTGTTTTCGATCTGCTTAGCAATGCTATCGGCAACCAATACGGCGTCAAGCTCAGGTCTTTTGATTTCGAAGATGTTGATCTGAATATCCTTTTTAGTCAATTTTTTCAACTCTTCTTTCAGTTTATCAACTTCCTGACCTCCTTTACCGATGATAAGTCCCGGTCTGGCGGTAGTGATTGTAACTGTTACTAATTTTAATGTTCTTTCAATATAAATTCTTGAAATCCCACCTTTAGATAATCTAGCTTCAAGGTATCTTCTGATTTTGTAGTCTTCCGCGATTCTGTCACCGTAGTTTTTACCACCAAACCAGTTAGAATCCCATCCTCTGATGATACCTAATCTATTACCAATTGGATTTGTCTTCTGTCCCATACCTTGATTAATTTTCTTTTGTACCTAAGATTAGTGTAATGTGGTTTGATCTCTTTCTGATTCTGTACCCTCTACCTTGCGGAGCCGGTCTCAGTCTCTTCAATTGTCTTGCACTGTCTACAAAAATTTCTTTAACGATAAGGTTGGCTTCTTCAATATCCGCACCTTCGTTTTTAGACTGCCAGTTGGCCATTGCAGAAAGAAGAACTTTCTCCAATTTGTTAGAAGCATCCTTCTTAGAATATTTTAGTATATATAAAGCTTTGTCTACTTCTACTCCTCTGATGATATCGGCTACCAATCTCATTTTTCTTGGAGAAGAAGGGCAATCATTATGTAATGCTTTTACTACATCCTGATTCGTTAATTTACGTGCTAATGCACTTTCTCTTTTTCTTGATCCCATGATTATCTGCTACCTTTGTTTTTGTTACCACCATGACCTCTGAAAGATCTTGTTGGAGAAAATTCGCCTAACTTGTGACCTACCATGTTTTCTGTAACGTAAACCGGGATAAAAGATTTCCCGTTGTGTACAGCGATAGTTTGTCCTACGAAGTCCGGAGAGATCATCGATGCTCTAGACCAAGTTTTGATAACTGTCTTCTTACCAGACTCTATATTTGCCTGAACCTTCTTATCTAAAGTATGATGAATGAACGGTCCTTTTTTAAGTGATCTTGCCATAATTATTTTCTTTTAGATACGATGTAACGGTTAGACACTTTGTTTTTCTTTCTAGTTTTGTAACCTTTAGCCGGTTTACCGTTTCTAGATCTTGGGTGACCTCCTGAAGAACGTCCTTCCCCACCACCCATCGGGTGATCTACCGGGTTCATTACAACCGCTCTTGTTCTTGGTCTTCTACCTAACCATCTGCTTCTACCAGCCTTACCTGATACAGTTAATTGGTGATCAGAGTTGGAAACTGAACCGATCATGGCCATACATTCCGTAAGGATCATTCTTGATTCTCCTGAAGGCAATTTGATGATCGCGTATTTTCCGTCTCTTGAAGTTAATTGAGCTGAAGAACCAGCACTTCTTGCCAAAATAGCACCCTGACCAGGCTTCATTTCAACACAAGAAATTACAGTACCCAATGGAATATTTTTCAATTTCATTGCGTTTCCTACGTTTGGTTCTACATTCTCACCTGAAACTACTTTCTGATCTACTTTGATACCGTTCGGAGCGATGATGTATCTCTTCTCTCCGTCTGCGTATTCCAATAAAGCGATAAATGCAGTTCTGTTTGGATCGTATTCTACAGATTTTACAGTGGCTTCAACGTTTGCTTTGTTTCTTTTGAAGTCAATAATTCTGTATTTCTTTTTGTGTCCACCTCCGGTGTAACGCATGGTCATTTTACCTGTTTGGTTACGTCCACCTGACTTTTTAATACCAACGGTTAGAGATTTCTCTGGTTTGTTGGTAGTAATTTCCTCAAAATTGTTTACAATTCTGAATCTCTGTCCCGGGGTGATAGGTTTTAATTTTCTAACAGACATTACTATTATTTATAATTATAATTAATTTACAGCAAAAATATCGATAACCTCTCCTTCAGCAAGTTTGATTACCGCTTTTTTCAATTTGTTCGTCTTTCCAACCTGAAGACCTTTTTTAGTGTATTTCGAAGAAACCCTCGGAGCATAAATCATTGTGTTAACGTCTGCTACTTTTACACCGTAAGCTGCTTCAACAGCTTTTTTAATCTGGATTTTATTCGCCTTAGGGTTTACTAAGAAAGAATAAGAACCTCTTAAATCCGTAAGGTAATTAGCCTTTTCTGAGATAACTGGTTTAATAATAATAGACATGATTTATTTCTTTAAATTTTCCTGGAATTTTTCAACTGCACCTTCGAAGAATACGATCTCACCTGCATTTACCAAGTCGTAAGAACTTACTTCATTGAAGTTCATTACTTTGGTTTTAGGTAAGTTTCTTGAAGACAAATACACATTCTTGTTAGCTTCAGGAAGAATGAACAAAGATTTTTTACCGTTTAATGTCAATGCATCCAATAAAGTAATGAAATCTTTAGTTTTAGGAGCATTTAAGCTCATATCTTCTAAAACTCTGATGCTGTTGTCTCTCATTTTCTGAGATAAAACAGATTTTTTAGCCAATCTCTTAAGCGCTTTGTTCAGTTTGAATCTGTAGTCTCTTGGCTTAGGACCGAATACTCTACCTCCACCTCTGAAAGTTGGAGATTTGATATCCCCGTATCTTGCAGAACCAGATCCTTTCTGCTTCTTAAGCTTTTTGGTAGAAGCCGTAATTTCGCTTCTTTCTTTAGCTTTATGAGTTCCCTGTCTCTGTGCGGCAAGGTACTGCTTAACTTCTAAGTAAACCGCGTGCTGATTTGGCTCAATTCCGAATACTGTTTCGTCTAGAGTTACTTTTCTTCCGGTCTCTTTTCCTGATGTATTTAATACTACTAGTTCCATTTTCTGATAATTACATAAGAATTTTTAGCTCCCGGAACAGCACCTTTTACTACTAAAAGATTTTGTTCTTGATCCACTTTTAACACCTGAAGGTTTTGTACAGTTACCTGCTTACCTCCCATTCTTCCGGCCATTCTCATCCCTTTGAATACTCTTGAAGGGTCTGAACCAGCACCGATAGAACCTGGAGCTCTAAGTCTGTTGTGCTGACCATGAGTTGCCTGCATTACACCTCCAAAGCCGTGTCTTTTCACAACCCCCTGGAAGCCTTTACCTTTTGAAGTACCTGTTACGTCTACGAATTCTCCTTCGCTGAACAAGTCTACTTTTACTTCTTCTCCTACTTTTACTTCATCAACGAATTCTCTGTAGAATTCTACCAATTTAGCTTTAGGAGCAGAACCAGCCTTTTTGAAATGGCCAGCTAACGCTTTACCAACGTTCTTCTCACTCTTGTCATCGAAACCTAATTGAACTGACTTATAACCGTCTTTTTCAATGGTTCTGACCTGTAAAACCGAGCACGGACCAGCTTGGATAACTGTACAAGGAATGTTTTTTCCTTCTTCGTTAAACAAAGATGTCATACCGATTTTTTTACCAATAATACCTGACATTGTTTATATTATAATAAAATTTATCCTTTATTTATCATCATTTCCAGGAAGTCTGAAGTAATTTCTACGTTTGATATAGGCATACTACGCCCCTAAAATGAGAGTGCAAATTTATGAATAATTTTATAACTGGCAAATATTTATAGCAAAATATTTTGATTTTTAATGATTTACAGCAAAACGGAAATTGCAGAATCTCTTTTCTGAACCGGCAGCTTAAAAATTTTTCATTTTACAAATCAAATTGTGACCTTTGACCGGTGAGCAGTGTTTATCGTAAGCCTTAAATTCTTAATTGCAAAAGCACCTGTTTTTTGATCATCAAAAAAGCCGCCTGGCTAAGACGACCTTATATCCTGTAATTATATCGCTAGGGCTTCAATTCAATAGGATTGTTCCTTTTCTTCATTTTTTCCTTCACTTTGGCTTCTGCAGAAGGATCCAGCGTAAATCCGCTTTTGGAAATCTCTGAAACCAGATTCTCCTGGGAATTCTTAAGGGCTTTGTAGAAATCTGCTTTGGAGACTTTCCTGCCGTTGGACCTTTTTTCCGAAATCCACATGGCCGGTTGATCAGCCAGATTTTTATAGCTTAACAATTCAAATCTATACTGCTTCCCGGAATCCTCCATTTCCACAATAAGCCCGGGCAGACCATAAAATTTATACGGTCCGTCTGAAACAGGAATATCATTGGTAAACCAGGCTTTGTAATCGCGGCCGCCATAAGAAAGAAGTGCAGCCTGGCATTTCAGGTTACCGATATTTTTCTTTTCTTCTGTGATTTTCCATTTGAACTCAGGACTTTCTTCATAAACAAAATCATTCCTTATGATCCTGTCGTAAAACAGAACCTGTTTTTTCGCGGGGTCTTTGATGATCCTGTAGGTAAAATTGGTTTTGGGAATAGAAGTAAGATCAAGTTTTGAAATACGGGTATTCAGTCCGTTCGTTATTTCAGCCGTTACAGAATCTCTTTTATAAGAATTCAGGCTCATGAATTGGGATCTGTCCTTACCGCGTTCCAGGATAAAATATTCTTCACCTATATTGGCTTTATCCAAAGAGTCTTTCTGATGGGTCAAGAGGTAAACATATCTTGATTCTACATGACCCAGATCAACGGCTTTTTGTCCGTATATATTACAGGCGATAAAAAAGAACAGGAGTACTGCTCCGATGTGTTTATCCATATTTTTTGTTTTTAAAAGGCAAAAGAGGACCTAAATCCTCTTTTACCACTAATTTAATTAACATTTAAAAGCTTGCTGCCGATTAATTACCGCAGTAGGCATCATCTGCCGCCAGAACAACGTCGATAATATCTCCCAGTGTCTCGCCGCAAGCTACTCCGGTGACACCGCAGGATAAGGTTACATCCACACATCCGTAAGCTTTCGCTTCAGCGGGTGCCTGTTGTTCTTCCGGTAAATTTTCTGTTTCTGCTGCAATTGTGTTTGCACTCATGGTTCCGGCAACTGCGAACGCTGCCATGAAGATTAATTTTTTCATGATACTAATTTTTTGAATTTGATTTCACTAAAGTATGAATAATTTTGAAACCAGACAAAATAATTTTTACTATTCATCAAATAAAAATCAATTATCAAAACCAAAAAGTGGATTTATTTAAAATAAACTTACTAATAACAAGACTTTTTACAATTAATTGTAAACACACTTTATATAATTAAAACAGCTGTTATTTATAGTTTAGCTTTCAGAAATAATCATCAAAACTCAATTCACCAAATAATACGATGGCCTCCTGATCCGGATTAAACCTTAAATGCCGCATGGTTTACGAAGCCTTTTTAAACTTAATCTCCGTGATTTTACGGTGTAATTTTTGCTTGAAAATTTTTATTTTTGAAGGAATAAAAAATGAGAAGACTGTTACCTCTGCTTATTGCAGATCGAACCCATTCCATTTTCGCTTTTCCTGATCAAAGACATTTACTACACCTTATTAGCAATCACTGATACGGATCATTCATATTAAAGAAACCTTAATTCCCTGATGAAAATTTTACGTTTTCTTTTCATTCTGTTCCTTACCGTTTCCTGTAGCAAACCGCAGGAGCACCGGTATACTTTCTATTACTGGAAAACCCATCTTTCCCTTGACCGTTCAGAAAAAGGCGCCCTGCAAAAAGCATCTCTTCCTTATCTGTACACCCGGTTTTTTGATGTGGATAAAACGGGTGGAAAATTTCAGCCGGTTGGGGTGATTACCAGAGACAAGAGCTTCATCACCGGTAAACAGATTATTCCGACAGTTTTCATCACCAACCGGACATTCCTGAACATCACCCATCAGGAAACCAGATTTCTGGCGGAAAGCATCTACGCTTTGATTGAGAAAAAGTCTTTGGAATATCATTTAAAGACAGGCAACGAAATTCAGATCGACTGTGACTGGACCGCCGGTACCCGCGACGATTATTTTAAATTTTTAAATGAATTAAAAAAGATTTCACGAAAATCCGTTACCTGCACGCTCCGGCTGCATCAGGTGAAAGATAAAAAGCAAATGGGTATCCCGCCGGTGGATAAGGTGTACCTGATGTGCTACTCCACCTCTTCCCCGCTGGAAGACTCAGACAAAAATTCAATCCTGGATGTGGATATTCTGAAGAGCTATCTTTCAAAAATTGAAGATTATCCGGTTAAAAGCATGGCGGTTGCATTACCGATTTATTCATGGGGCATCGTAACCAATCATTTGGGGAAGCACCGGCTGATCAACGCGCTCTCCGCAAAAGACCTGGAAAACCCATCCTTTAAAAAGATCTCTGACACAGAAGCCGAAGTCCTGAAAGACGGATTTTATTTCGGCCATTACCTAAATAAAGGATTCAGGGTTAAAGTGGAAGAAATTTCAGACGCACAGCTTCAGGACGTCGTCGGTTTCCTTGAGAAAAAAATAAAGTCGTTTGATATTATTTATTATCAATTAGACCGTAAATTTGTTACAGGGCAGCCGTTTGATTTTTAAGTAATAGTATGTCAAAATAAACATACGGCTGATCTTTCAGATAAAACCTATTAGATATAAACTAAAAAACACCATCATAAAATGAAAAAGTACTTGCTTTCACTTGCGGTTCTTTCGCTTTTCTATACGGAATCCCGCGCCTGCGCCTGGTCGGATCCGGATTATGAGTATTTCAATCTTTTTACCCAGAGCATTATCCGGGATAAATCCTACCTTCCTTTTCTGCACAGCTATTCCACAAGATTTTATTCGGATTTTAAGCCTTCGCAGATTCCGGATGACAACATCTACACCTGGAAAAAATTCTTTAACAACCAGTTAAATTACGCAGAAACGGATTATCTGGTGAACAAAATGAGCATTAATGATCTGAACGCCCTTAAAAGAGGAAATCCATCCAACCAGTTACTGGTAAAGCTTGGCGCCGGCTTTTATCCGAAATACCGTGAAGCGGTGGATTACCTGATCGAAGCCAAATACCTTGAGCCCTATATGAAGATCAACTACGTTGAGACTCAAGATTCCTTTTATTACAGGGAAAATGAAAGCGGCAAAAATGCAACCGAGCTGGATTACGGCAAAACAATTGCCGCTCTGACTTCTCTTTACCATGCGGCAAAAAATCCTGAAATCAGGCAGCGGTACGGTTATCAGCTGGTCCGTTTCAATCACTACACAAGAAATTACGATGCTGCGGTTCAGGCATTTAAAAATTATGTTGAACCGGTTAGGTTAAGAGGGTCTGCATATTTTATGGCTCTGGATCAACTGGCGGGTGCACAACGTGGCCTGGATCTTAAAAGCGATGCCAACTGGAATTTTTTCCAGGTGTTCATGAACAGCAAAAACCGTAAGGAATCCGCTTTTGTATCGATGAAGCTTTCAGACACGGCTTCTTTTAATAATATCCTGAAAAGAGCAGGAACCAATCAGGAGAAAAACATGGCGTATTTCCTGTTGGGCTACGAAGATTTCAACAACCCGATCCCGACCATGGAAAAGATGTTTGAGATTGATCCGGATTCGGAAATTTTAAAAGTGATGGCTGTCCGGAGCATCAATGAGCTGGAGCGAAGCTATCTACCGATTTATTATTATCAGGATACTGACGGAAACGCTTCCACCCAAACCGCCACTTCAGGTAAAGCACCGGATCAGGCGAAAGCTGCACCTGAAGAACCGAAAAAAGAAGAGCTTTCTTTCTGGCAGAAAATTGTCCGGTTTTTCAAAAATCTTTTCAGCAGCAAAAAAGATAAAAATTCAACGGAAAGCAAAGCTGACCAGAGCGACGATGAACTGCTGGACAACCTGAACCGGATTCCGGTATTCAGTAAAAACAACAACTATTGGTATGATGACAAGACCAAGGACTTTCTGGATGACCTGGAAAAATTCACCGGTAAAGCCAAAGAAAAATCCAAAGATGAATACTGGCAGATTGCCGATGCCTATTTAAAATTTTTAAAGAAAGATTATCAGGCCAGCACCGAGATCTTAAATGACATTACCACCACCAATCCGGAATACCAGGAACAGATCAAAAGAATGAAAATCCTTAATGATATTGTTTCCCGGCCAAAGATTGATGCGGAATACGAAGATCATTTAATGACCGATTATGCTGAATACTTCGTCGATCAGCCGGAAGTAAAGAAAGACAGCACCGAGACGGCGGATGATTATTACGGTGAAATGCCTTCTACCAAAGACTTCCTTAAAGATGTCCTGGCCAACCGCTATTTCCTGCAGGGTGAGGACGGGAAATCTTTCCTGATGAACAATAAGCTTTCGGACCTTCAGTACAATCCGAACTCAAGCCTGGTAAAAAGCGTAGAAGACTTTTACAAAAAGCCTGATAAAACCAAGTTTGAAGAACAGATCATTGCTAAAAACATTGATAATGTCGGAAATATTGATGCCTTCTTTGCGGTGATCTACGGAGACCGTGCGATGCGGCAGGCCGATTTTGAAAAAGCAAAATTATATTACGCAAAAGCCCAAGACTTCAGAGGAATTCCAAGAACAGAATGGAATAATGATGCGAACAAAGTAGCACCGCTGCAATACCCGGCGACAGCCTATAACGGATTCAATAATATCTCCGATCTTGTTTTCGGGCATAACGCATGGGAAAGTTTTCAGAGTGCCCCTGAAGAGAGCATGAAAAAAGAGGATTATTCCCAATTTCCTTTTATCAAACCTTCTATGAATAAGCTCGAGCTGGCGGATGCTTTGCTTCAGCTTAAAAGGATTGGCTCCGGAAAAGATATAAAAGCGGCCACTGCCAACCAGCTGATCGGGAACCTACTATACAATACTTCGATCTTAGGATATTACCGCCAGCTTTTTGTGATGGATATTGACAATACAAACGGCGGAAAATATGACTTTTGGAGTACAGACCGAAAAAATCCGTATCAGTACTACTACAAGAACTTCCTGGACCGAAGCTATATCGAACCCGATAATTTTGATCTTGCCATCAGCTATTATAAAAAAGCATTCGATCTTTCCACAGACCGGGAACAGAAAGCAAGGGTACTTTTCCAGATGGCCAGTGCGGAACAAGGCAAGTATTACCAGTATGAAGCCAAAAACCCTTCCACTATCGATTACTCGGATCCAAAATACAGTGAGAAAAGCGATGCCTATCAAAAGCAGCTGGATCAGATCAGGAACCATAAATACAGAACCAACTTTGCCTTATTGAAAAGCCAGTACGCCGATACGCAAACGGCAAAGGAACTGACGGGAAGCTGTTCTTATTTTGGGTATTTTATGAGATAAGTTAAAAACAAAAAAAGGAATCACTTTGATTTCTTTTTTTGTTGCTGTTCATCAAGCCACTTCTCATGACGTTTTCTGAACATTTCATCTTTATAATCCTGGTTGCGTTGAGCCGCGTCGATAGAATGGGAAGCATGAATATCTTCGTCCTCTTCAGCGAAGTCTGCCAGCTTTTCGTAGTAGCAATGCAGCTGGTCCAGCTCTTTTTCCGTGAGGTCTTCAATATCAACGATTCGGTTGCTGGCTTTTTCATTAGCTGCAATAAGCTCGTTCAGTTTGATCTGGATGGCTTTGGAATCTTTATTTTGCGCCTTCTGGATGAGGAAAACCATTAAAAAAGTAATAATGGTCGTTCCGGTATTGATCACGAGCTGCCAGTCTTCCGAGTATTTGAAAACAGGCCCTGAGGCAGCCCAGATGATAACAATTAAGGTAGCACCGATAAAAGCGTAAGAGCTTCCTGTAAATTTCGATGCCCAATCTGAAAATCTTTCGAAGATACTTGTGTCTGACTTAGCCATTTCTTTAGTTTTAATCAAAGTTATGGACATCAAAAACTCCGCCGAAACAGCAGAGTTTTAGGGTTAAATGAAAAGGTTGCGCGATTAGTATTTAATGGCTTTATCCAGTTCAATCGGATTGTTGTTTTTCCTGATGTTTTTCTGCATCATGTCCGATAATTCTTTCAGTTGCTCAGGTCTCTTTACTTCGATTCCCATCACCATAAAGTGGGCGTCAGGATTGGTGTTGTTTTTATAATGTTCCTTGAATTCACGGAGGGGATTGTTGTAATTGTCGAGCATTAGTTTCCGCATTCTGGCTTCGTTAATTTTCACAGGCTTCTGGCCCGCAAGATTTTCAAGAATGCTTAAGGTCTCATAGGTCTGGGATAATTTATAGCTTTTCATCAGTGAGAATTTAAAGTTATCTTTATCATCATAAATCTCAAAGATCATTCCGGGCAGCCCTCTGAATTTATAAGGACCCTCGCTTAAAGCAATATCTTTCGTAAACCAGGCCGTCCAGTTTCTGCCCCCGTACCGGGTCGTCGCTTTTTGTACTTGATAGCCGCCGATGATCTTTGTCTCATCGGTAAGGTTCCAGCTCATCTTATCATCGGTATCTACAACAAACATATTCTGAATCATCATGTAGTTGGAATTTAACGTAGAATTTCTTTTACGGATCAGCGCAGGCGTATCATCCCAGATCACATTATTTTCTCCTCTCGTCTTGTTGGTGGAATCCGTCACAACAAAATCGTAATTGTAAAATTTCACCTCTTCCGGATTGACATCGAGCACCATGCTTACTTTTCTCTTTTCTGCGGAAGCGGAATCCATCTTGAAATGATATTCATAAATAAAACGGTGGGTTTGTGCGGTCATGCATAAGCTGAACAGAATCATCAGCAACAGGAATTTTTTCATAGTATAATTTTTCACAAAGATACATATTAAACAGAACCTTGCAATACATAATACTAAATTTAATTAATTTTGTGTAAAATAAATGATAAGCCGGTGGTTATTTTTTTATTTCCGGATACCGTACTGCCTTATCAATCTCAATGGGGTTATTGTATTTTTTAATTCTATGTTGTTCTTCAATACTGTACTGCCGGAGTTCTTCAGGCTTGTAAATAACCCTGCCATCGTCTAATGCGAGCTTGTTATTTTCATTGATTTCAGTTTGCCTGCTGTTTATAAATTTCAACGGATCCCGGTAATGGCTTAAAAGCATGGCCTGATATTTTGAGTATGGGATTTCCACGCCCCGGTTTCTCGCATTTTTATACATCTCAATAAATTGGAGATCTGTAAAATTCTGTGATTTGTTGAGGGTAAAATGATAGTTGTCCTTATCATCGTAAAGCTCCACGATCATTCCTGGCAGCCCATGGAATTTATATGGTCCTTCCTGAAAAGGAAAATCTCCGGAAAACCAGGCTGTCCAATTCCTTCCTCCGAATCTGGTAGTAGCCTTCTGAAGTTTTAATGACAAAGACGTTTTGGTTTCTTTCTCAATATTCCATGACATCGCAGGAGCATCTTTAAGCTTATAGATATCAAAATTCTGAAAGCTATATAAAACATATTGCTTGTTTTTTAAATTTTTGCTTAAAAAATCGCTGGGCTTTCCGATAAAAGTCCTCATTCCCGAGGCTTGCTCAATAGAATCACTCACGAAATAGGACCGTTCGTAATAAAATGTTTCTTCCGGATTGATATCAAGATAATAGTTGGTCTTACGCACTTCCGCCGATGTGGAGTCCGGCCGGTAGACCAGGTCATAGATAAAACGGTGGGTCTGTGCATTTAATGATATACCAAACAGCAGAATACCAAACAGTAAAATTTTCATAGCGGTTTTTTTTCGAATATACATATAAATAAGGTTTGGATGTCATATATTTGAATAACATCTAAAAAAAACAAAAATCCGCTCCTTTGCAGGAACGGATTTTTTTATAATCATACAAAGTATGTAATTTATCACACTTTGATTTCAACGTCTACCCCTGAAGGAAGCTCTAATTTCATTAGGGCATCTACAGTTTTAGAAGAAGAAGAGTAGATATCCATCAGTCTTTTGTGAGCTGATAACTGGAACTGCTCTCTTGCTTTCTTGTTTACGTGCGGAGATCTCAACACAGTGAAGATTCTCTTATTGGTAGGCAATGGAATCGGTCCGTTTACCACAGCACCGGTAGCCTTTACCGTTTTTACGATTTTCTCTGCAGATTTATCTACCAGGTTGTAATCGTAAGATTTAAGTTTTATTCTGATTCTTTGTGACATTTTAATCTAATTTAATATTAACCTTTAGCCTTAGCGATTACTTCTTCAGCAACGTTACTAGGAGCAGCTTCGTATTTTTCGAATTCCATAGAAGATGTTGCTCTACCTGAAGATAAAGTTCTAAGAGAAGTTACATAACCGAACATTTCGGATAGTGGAACGAAAGCCTTGATAACTTTAGCGTTGTTTCTATCGTCCATCCCGTTTACCGTACCTCTCCTTCTGTTAAGGTCACCTACGATGTCCCCCATGTATTCTTCCGGAGTTACTACTTCAAGCTTCATGATCGGCTCCATGATAACCGCTTTCGCAGCTCTACCCGCATCTTTGAATCCCATTTTGGCAGCTAATTCGAAAGAAAGCTGATCGGAGTCAACCGCGTGGAAAGATCCGTCTTTAAGGACAATCTTCATCGCCTCAACTTCGAAACCTGCCAAAGGACCGTTCTTCATTGATTCTTTGAATCCTTTTTCAACCGCAGGAATAAATTCTCTAGGAATGTTACCCCCTTTGATTTCGTTGATGAATTCAAGACCGGTCTTACCTTCGTCTGCGGGACCGATTTCGAATACGATATCGGCGAATTTACCTCTACCTCCGGATTGCTTTTTGTAAACCTCTCTGTGGTTTGCTTTCTGCGTAAGAGCTTCTTTGTACTCTACCTGAGGCTGACCCTGGTTAACTTCCACTTTGAACTCTCTTCTCATACGGTCTACGATGATATCCAAGTGAAGCTCACCCATACCGGAGATGATGGTTTGTCCTGAAGCCTCGTCAGTCTTAACCTGGAACGTTGGATCCTCTTCAGCTAATTTAGCTAGAGCGTTACCCATTTTATCCTGGTCAGCTTTCGTTTTAGGCTCAACAGCGATACCGATTACCGGATCCGGGAAGATCATTGATTCAAGAACGATTGGGTTCTTTTCATCAGATAGGGTATCTCCTGTCTTAATATCTTTAAATCCTACAGCAGCACCGATATCTCCAGCTTCGATATACTCAACCGGATTTTGCTTGTTCGCGTGCATCTGATAGATTCTTGAGATTCTTTCTTTGTTACCGGATCTTGTGTTTAATACATAAGAACCAGCGTCAAGTCTTCCTGAATAAGCTCTGAAGAATGCCAGCCTACCTACGAATGGGTCAGTAGCAATTTTGAAAGCTAATGCAGAGAAAGGCTCCTGAACAGATGGTTTTCTTTCGATATCAGCGTCAGTTCTTGGGTCTGTTCCTGTAATATTGTCCTTATCCAGCGGAGAAGGAAGATATTTACAAACAGCATCCAGCATGAACTGTACCCCTTTGTTTTTGAAAGAAGATCCACAAGTCATAGGAATAATAGAAAGATCGATCGTTGCTTTTCTAAGCGCTTCGTTGATTTCCTCTTCAGAAATTGAATCCGGATCTTCGAAGAATTTCTCCATCAAAGTTTCATCGTAGTCAGCTACCGCTTCTACCAGTTTCTCTCTATATTCAAGAACTTCATCCTTCATGTCTTCAGGAATCGGAACTACTTCATAAGTAGCACCCTGTCCTGCTTCATCCCAGATGATCGCTCTGTTTTTGATTAAGTCTACAACTCCTTTGAAATCCTCTTCAGCACCGATTGGTAAAACGATTGGAACGGCATTGGATCCTAACATTTCTTTTACTTGTTTTACAACGTTCAAGAAGTCAGCACCTTGTCTGTCCATTTTGTTTACGAATCCCATTCTCGCTACTTTATAGTTGTCGGCAAGTCTCCAGTTTGTTTCAGACTGAGGCTCTACCCCGTCTACGGCAGAGAAAAGGAATACCAATCCGTCCAATACTCTCAAAGAACGGTTTACTTCTACAGTGAAGTCAACGTGTCCCGGGGTATCGATGATGTTGAAGTGGTAAGGCATTGTTTCAGGTAATTTCTTACCCTGATCTGTTGGAAAATTCCAAGAACAAGTAGTGGCCGCAGAAGTAATGGTAATCCCTCTTTCTGCTTCCTGCTCCATCCAGTCCATTGTAGAAGCACCATCGTGAACTTCTCCAATTTTGTGGTTTACACCTGTATAGAATAAAATCCTTTCTGTAGTGGTAGTCTTACCTGCATCGATGTGAGCAGCAATACCAATATTTCTTGTAAATTTAAGATCTCTTCCCATTTCAGATTAGAATTTGAAGTGTGAGAAAGCTTTGTTCGCTTCCGCCATTTTGTGAGTATCGGATTTCTTTTTGAAAGCAGCACCTTCTTCTCTTGAAGCAGCTACTACCTCGTTAGCCAATTTCAAAGCCATCGACTTATCATTTCTGGCTTTAGAATATTTGATTAACCATTTCATGGCCATAGAAATTTTTCTATCAGCTCTGATCGGCATCGGGATCTGGAAGTTGGCTCCACCTACTCTTCTGGAACGTACTTCTACGTGAGGCATTACGTTAGTAAGTGCATCTTTCCAGATTTCAAGGGCTGTCTTCTCGTTATCTCCTTTTTTAGTTTCTACGATATCCAATGCATCATAGAAAATTTTGAATGCGATTGACTTCTTACCGTCAAGCATCAGGTTGTTTACGAATCTTGTTACCAATTGATCATTAAATTTCGGATCTGGTAACAACGGTCTTTTTTTCGCTTTTGTCTTTCTCATTGTTTCTGTACCTTATTTAATGATTATTTTTTCTTTCCTTTAGCCGGTGCAGCTGGTGCCTGACCTGGTTTAGGTCTTTTCGCTCCATACTTAGATCTTCTCTGTGTTCTTCCATTTACACCTGCAGTGTCCAATGCACCTCTTACGATGTGGTAACGTACTCCCGGTAGGTCTTTCACCCTTCCGCCTCTCACCAATACTATCGAGTGCTCCTGAAGATTATGTCCTTCGCCCGGGATGTAGGCGTTGACTTCTTTCCCGTTAGAAAGTCTTACCCTTGCCACTTTTCTTAGTGCAGAGTTAGGTTTCTTAGGGGTGGTAGTATATACTCTCGTACATACACCTCGTCTTTGTGGACAAGAATCAAGGGCAGCCGATTTGCTCTTCTTGGCAAGCGTGGCTCTTCCTTTTCTTACTAATTGTTGAATAGTAGGCATTTAATTGCTTTTTATTTTAGGGTGCAAAAATAATAATATTTTTTTAATTAACAAGCAGTTATGAAGAAATAATATTTTTATTTAAAAATTAATTAACAGCAACTTACGGTTTAATCCGCTACGGTAACCTGAACATTCCGGTTCCATTTAAATTTTCTGATATTCTCTTTCAGTTCAGGTACGGCATCATTATTTATAGAATAGATCGACACTTCGTCTTCTGCAACCGTAACGGGATTTTTTATTTTCAGGACGGCTGCTTTCTTCCAGTTTTTAGGGACATAAGGCTTTAGCCAGACATCATAGATAACGGCAATATCATATTTCCGGTCAGTCGTATACCGGGTAAGGAAATATTCAAATGCGAGATCGGGCTTTCTTTTATTTTCATTAAAAGGAATGGTTTCTATAGAACCCAGTCCCGCAGTATCCAAAAGGTGGATATCCGTAAAATAGGTAACGGCACCAATATCGTTGGCCACCACCTTCGAGTCATTATAATAAGCATGGAGAAATTTCGCCGACTGGATCTGCTGTTCATAAATATTCTTCCCGCCTTCAGACAACATCGGATGAGCACTGAAACTTTTATAGAACAACAGGACAACATTCATCAGGATAAATACGGAAAGTGCTTTTTCTTTTTTAAAATAAGAATTGCAATCTTCGATAAAGCCTTTCACTTCAGGAATAATGGCCATGGAAAAACCGACCAGCAGATAAGCTTCATAGCGGAATAATCCTTTCAGGTCCGCAAACATCGAATGGCAGATCATAACCAGGGAAATAACGATCAGCAGAAAATGATCCTGAACGACATGTTGAATTTTTTTCTTCTTAAAATCCCGGAATACCAAAACCATGCTTATCAATACCGGAAAAAACCCGATTTTGTAAAAACTTATATTCAACAGGAAATTATCCAGGAAAACCTGTTTCAGCTGATGCGGAAGACGGCTGTCAAAGGCAAGCTTTGTCCCTTTTACAACCACGGAATTAGGAAAAAGGTATCCGTCATGCTGATAATTAATAGAACAAAACAAAGCAATCGGAATAAAACCGGCCAATAAAACAAGAGCTGCCCTCTTCCATTTCTTAAGCACCATAAAAGCAAAGGCCAGCACAGCAAAATAAAACATGCTCTCGAAACGGACGAGCCCGATCAATACCAAAGAAAGGTAGAATCCTGATACAGACCATTTATTTTCCGGACGGGTAAGACAATATATATTTAAAGCAAATAAAAAAACATGCAGTATATGCTCCATCCCGGATAAAACCTGAAGATGCAGCACCGAAAGGAACAAAGTAAAAAGCACCGAAAGGATAACCGGTTTAACCCTGCCGAATACATTGTTGAAATAAAGATTCAGAATATAAACGGTTCCTGTTCCGAAAATCAGATTAACGTACAACGGGATCTGGTCATGATTTCCGAAAATTTTAATTAAAAAACTTAACAATACCGTAAATAAAGGCGAAGAAGAAGTAGAAGAAAATTCATACCGGGTTACACCCCACACGTCATGAAGGGCAAAATTTTTCGCCATCGCCAGATGAATGTAGGCATCATCAATAGGATATATATAATGTCCGTCGGTTTTGGTGGCTGATAAAATATAATAGATTGCACAAACCGCAGAAAATACGGCCCATGAAATCCAGAAACCTTTTAAATCTAAACCGTGAGAAGATTTTATATTGACATTCATTCTAAAAATCTCAAAGATAAGTATCATCAATCATGAAACCATGTTTTCGGCACAATATTTACTTAATTTTGCCTTTAGAAATAATAAACTGCTTAAACATATGAAAAACGCTAACATTATCGGTCTTCAGGAAGACGACTGTACAAAAATCGCAGAAAAATTAAATATTCTTTTAGCCAACTATTCCGTATTTTATCAGAATACAAGAGGTTCTCACTGGAATATCAAAGGGGATCAGTTTTTCACCCTTCATCCGAAGTTTGAGGAATTATACAACAGCCTGGTTTTGAAAATCGACGAAATCGCAGAAAGAATCCTTACACTGGGCGCTACACCGGCACACAACTATTCGGATTACCTGAAAGTAGCAACCATTCAGGAAAGCCAGGAGGTTAGCGATGGCACCAAAAGTGTGGAAAATATTCTGAATTCCTTTAAAGTTGTGATTGACCTTCAGAGAGAATTACTGGACATCACTGACAAGGCCGGGGACGAAGGAACCAACTCTCAAATGAGCGATTACATTACGGAACAGGAGAAAGAAGTCTGGATGTACAACTCTTACCTTGGAAAGTGACCTAAAATATTATCACGAAAAATTAAAAAAATCACCTTACATTTAGGTGATTTTATTTTTAATTACTATATTTGCGTATAAATTACACAATTATGCACAACGTACGTTTGAACTCCATTCTGGATAACGATTTCTATAAAATAACCATGCAGAATGCCGTGGTGAAATTATTTCCAAGCTCCATTGTAAAATATGAATTCATCAACAGAGGAAAACACCAGTTCCCGGAAGGTTTTGATGCCGCCTTGCGGGAAGCCGTTAATAAAATGGCAGAGCTCAAACTGACGAAAGAGGAAAAGAAATTCATGGCCAGGACCTGCCCGTACATCGATCTTCCTTATCTGGATTTCCTGGAAGGCTACCATTACGATCCGTCTGAAGTAAAAATCCATCAGGAAGGCAGTGAGCTCTCCGTAACGGTAGAAGGGCTCTGGTACCGGACCATCCTTTGGGAAGTCCCTTTGCTGGCCCTCATCAGTGAACTGCATTACGAAATGAACCATATGGAAAGGGATTCCAATGAAGTCGTCATGAGCAAAACCCTCGAAAAAGCAGATGCCTTGGCAAAGCTTGGGGTAAATTTCGCTGAGTTTGGAACCAGAAGAAGACACTCCCATAAAGTTCAGAACCTGGTGATGGAAGCCCTGATGCAGAAAAAAGATTCTACTTTTATCGGAACATCCAATGTGCATTTCGCGATGAAGTACGGCGTCAAACCAATCGGTACCCACGCCCACGAATGGTTTATGTTCCACGCCGCGGAATACGGTTTCAAAATGGCGAATGAACTGGCCCTCGAACATTGGGTAGATGTTTACCGCGGAGATCTGGGTGTTGCCCTTTCCGATACGTACACCACCGATGTTTTCTTCCAGCAGTTTGATAAAAAGTTTGCGAAACTTTTCGACGGTGTCCGTCACGACAGCGGTGATCCCCTTGAATTTGCGGATAAGACCATTGCCCATTACCAGAAACACGGCATCAATCCTTTATTTAAATACATCATCTTTTCCGACGGTCTCAATCTTGAAAAAGTGGAAGAAATTACCAGATACTGCAGCGGAAAAATCGGGATTTCTTTCGGCATCGGAACCAACCTTACCAATGACGTCGGCTTAAAACCGATGAATATCGTGATGAAACTAATCGGCGTCCAGGCTCCGAACAAAGAACTCATCCCTACCGTAAAGCTTTCCGACGAGCACGGAAAATACACCGGCGATCCGAAGATGATTGAACTGGCAAAAGAGTTTTTAAGAATTAAAGAATAAAGAATGAGAAAAATAATCTGTATGCTTATCGCCGGCAGCCTGATGATGTCATGTATCGCCATAAGAGGAAAAGACGGTGCCCCAGGAAAACCGGGAACTTCAGGCGCAAACAGCAACAGCGGCAAATAACTTTGTTTTCAGAATAACCATCTTTAACTTAATCTGAATGAAAAGCATTTCTCTTTTTGCCCTGTTGTTGGTCTTAACCGGATGCAAAAAAGAGCATTCTGTATTTGAAGTTAAAACCCGTTCTGTTAAAAAAAATATTGTTGATGAATTAAAACGGTTGAAATTCAAAGATGCGGCTACTTATTACGGATTGCTGTATAAAGATGAAAAATATGAAGCCTGGAAAAGCTGTTCGGGAGAATGGGGAGGCACCATTTATTTTAAAAACAGAAAAAGCGGGCTTATTCATTATGCGATAGCAACCTGTCCCGTTTCTGTAAATAAAATAAACGGCAAGTATTATATTTCAAATTCGTTAAGCCACCTGTTCGGACATTCTTACATTCTGGAGATTTCAAATCCGGAATCAATGGAATTAACCGAAAAGATTCCACTCAATCTTCCAGGCATTATCACCAGGCCATATGAAGCACAAACCCGTCAGGGAACAAAAAAAGTAGTTGATTCATCCGGTGTGATCATCGCGGCAAGTTTTGTTTATAATCAGAAACTATATGCTGTTCTTTCAAGCAATGACGGAAAACAAACCACCATATCTGAGTTGAAAGGCAAAAAGTTTGAAACCATTTTAAAACTTCCCGAAAAGCTGTTTTATTCTGAGCCGCTTGTTGTAAAGAAGGCAGACAATAATCTTAGCCTGTATTTTCAAAATCCTAAAAGTGGAATATTGCACATTCGGGATAATAAAATTGAATTAATTTATTATCAAAATAAAACAGGTGACAAAAAATCCGCAGACTAAACCTATAGAAAAACAACAGAAGCACAATAGCAAACAGGAAGATTCACTTTATGATTATTTTACTATCTTAGGTATCTGTTTAAAAACCATACGATAAGACCACTAAAACAATATACCAATCATAAAAATGTATTCCTATGAAAAATCCGAACATCATTAAACTTTCAAGAGAAGATCTTAAAAATGTCTTTGGAGGAACACTGTATCCTGCCTTGGAATGTTATTCCAACAGAGACTGCGCCCATTATGGAGAGGCTTTAATCATGTGTTCCGACGGAACTTCCTCAATGACAAATTATACCTGCATGGGAGGAACATGCATGATGAATACGGGAATCTGCCCGTCACCGGAAATTGGGGTCCCCACTATAGCGCAACCTTAATTAAAAAATGAAGTGAGTCTGCCGGCTCACTTTTTTTTATCTTTAAAATCATCCAAACATTCACAGAAGCTTTTTTCTTATATTTATCCAAACAAAAACCACCATGAAAACCATCGAAGAAGTTCTTAGAAAATTAGACGGGATCATTGCCTGGGCTAAAGAAAACCAGAGCCCTGCCGGCTATTTTGCCTGTACCTACCGGATTATGACCGCACAGGTCCTTAAAGGGATCCAGCAGAAAAAATTTGAAGATAATCCGAGAATGACTTTGCTGGATAGTGCTTTTGCCACCCGCTACCTTGAAGCCTGGGATTCCTATTCTAAAGGGCAGCGATGCACCAATTCCTGGTACATTGCCTTTGAAGCGGCTAAAAATAAAAACCTGCTGATTCTTCAGCATATTTTTCTGGGGATGAATGCCCACATCAATCTTGATCTCGGAATCTCCGCCGCCTCCATCATGCCCAACCGAAAGATCGCTCCCCTGAAAAAAGATTTTGAAAACATCAACCATGTTATTGCTTCCATCAACCAGAAAGTACAGGACTCCCTGAACCGGATCTGCTATCCGGTAGACCTCATTGATAAAATCTCCAACGGAAAAGACAACGCCGTGCTTGATTTTGCCATTTCCAGGGCCAGGGAAACTTCATGGGCCACCGCCGTGATGGCTTCCAACACCCCCAACCTGCTGAAAGAATCCGTTATCAGTATTGTAGATTATGCAGCCGCGAAGGTCGCCTCACAGATTATAAACCCTCACATCCTTACTCCCGCATTATTAAAAGAATTAAAGAAATGCGAGAGCAGTGACGTCAGGAAAAACATCGAAATTCTGGCTTCTACGGAAAACGTTTAGCCTAAAGAGATCTGCCTTACATTTTGCCCAGCGTTTTCATCAGGATGCCTTCCATTTTTTCATAGCCTTTTTCAGTGGGATGGATTTCATCTTCAGTATAAATTTTATCCAGTCCGTTTCGTGAATCCTTCATTTGGGAATGGTAATCCACATAAGGGATATGGTGTTTTTTGGCATAGGCTTCAATCATTTTATTGAGTGCAATCACCTTATCAGCCGGATGCATGTCTTTCCTCCAGCCGAAATCGTAAGCCGGGAGAACGGAGCACAAGACAACTTTGATGTTGTTGGCTTTGGCCAGTTCCGCCATCGACACAATATTTCCGAAGACTTTATCCAGAGAGATCGGTCCCTGATTTTCGGCAATGTCGTTGGTACCGCCAAGGATAATGACGCGTTGCGGTTTTAGCTTGATAACATCTTCCCGGAATCTCAGTAGCATCTGCGAGGTTACCTGTCCGCTGATTCCCCTGCCGACAAAATTATTCTTTTTGAAAAACGAAGGATCTTTCGAAACCCAGCCTTCGGTAATGGAATCACCCATAAAAACGGAGTTGGGTGCAATTTTCCCGGCGATAACTTCCTGGTTCTGCTTTTCATATTTTGCGTAATTGGCAAAGTCCTGTCCTGATAACGCTGCTGAAAAGAGAATAGCAGCAATGCTTAAGAATTTCATAGATTAAATTTTACAATTTGAGCTTATGAAATAACGGAAAACAAATTGATTTTCCAAATACACTTTTGAAATTTTTAAGTATTGACCCCCAAATTCAAACCGGCGAATAACCAATTTTCTGTCCTGAATAAAAATTACGGCTTCCCGTAAAAAGAATACCCTTTCCTTTTTGTAATTTTGAGATATGGAGATCACCTATTTAATAATCGGATGTGTAGCCGGAGGGATTATCGGAGCGGCCATTGTGTATTTTGCCCTGAGATCATCAAGCGTCTCGAGAAATTCTTACGACGAGCTGAACCGTATATATATTAAAAACAATTCCGACCTTGAAAATGCCGGCCTTAAAATCGGGGAACTGACCCGGCAGATGGAACAGGAGAAAGAATACACTATCCAGCAGACCGACCTGTTCAATGACCTGAAAAATGAATTTGCAAGAATTTCGGCGGAATACGCCTCCCTGCAGAAACAGTTTTCGGAACAGAAGGAATTTACCGCCCGGCAGAATAACCAGATAAACATTCTTTTAGACGAAAAACAATCTTTGTTTGCCAAAAATTCGGAGCTTTCGGCGATGAATGAAAGCCTGCAGAAATCTTTGCAGACCCAGAAAGAGGAAATTTCCAGGATTCAGGAGGATTCCAAAATGCAGTTCGAGAACCTGGCCAATAAGATCCTGGAAGAAAAGACGGAAAGATTTACGACTTTGAATCAGAATAATTTAAAAAGCATCCTCGATCCTTTCCAGGAAAAAATAACGGACCTGAAAAACCGGGTGAATGAAGCTTATGAAAAAGAAAACAAAGAACGTTTTTCCCTGGCCGAAAAAGTAAAGGAACTGGCCGAACTCAACCAGCAGATTTCCGAAGACGCCAAAAAACTGACCCGTGCCCTGAAAGGCGAAAGCAAAACCCAGGGAAACTGGGGCGAGATGATCCTGGAAAGCATTCTGGAAAAATCCGGACTGGTAAAAGGAAGGGAATATTTCCTGGAGCACGAGCTTCGGGACGAAGACAACAAAGCCCTGTTCTCAGAATTTTCAGGCAAGAAAATGCGGCCTGATGCCGTAGTGAAATATCCGGATGAAAGAAATGTAATCATCGATTCCAAGGTTTCATTGACGGCCTTTACGGATTTGGTAGATGAAACGGACCAGGACATTTATCTGATGAGGCTTAACCAGCATTTATCATCCATTAAAAACCATATCACCCAGCTCAGCCAGAAAGCTTACGACGATTACGGGAAATCCCTGGATTTCGTGATGATGTTTATCCCCAGTGAACCGGCCTATATTGCCGCCATGCAGGCGGACCAGAATCTTTGGAATTATGCCTATGACCGGAGAATCCTGTTATTGAATCCGAGCAATTTAATAACCTCCTTGAAATTGATCGCAGACCTCTGGAAAAGGGAATACCAGAACCGGAATTCCATGGAGATTGCCGACAGAGGTGCGAAGCTGTACGATAAATTCGTAACCTTTATGGAAAACCTTGAAAAAGTAGGGAAAAACCTGGATCAGGCCAAAAACGTTTATAACGAAGCTTACAAACAGCTCTCCACAGGAAACGACAACCTTATCCTTCAGACCCAAAAATTAAAGTCTTTAGGAATTAAAAATAAAAAGGACCTGCCGCCAAGCCTAGTGGAAAATTCCCAGATCACCCTGGAAACTTCGGAAGATTAAAACTTAAAACCTCAGATCAACCCTGAGGTTTTTTATTTAACTGCAAATTTTGTCTAATTTTGCAGCATGGTCATAGAAAGCTTTCAGAACGAAAAAGTAAAACACATTACCAAACTACTTACCGACAACCGGTTCCGTAAAAAATCCGGTGTCTTTGTGGTGGAAGGACAGCAGGAAAACGACAGGGCGCAGCAATATGGTTTCGAGCCTGTGGAATTTTTTGTCTGCGAAAGTATTTTTCAGCAGCAGCTGCCGGAAGGTAAAATCCATCTTGTCAGTGATAAAGTATATGAAAAAATAGCCTATCGCGGGACTTCTGAAGGGATCATCGGTATTTACAAGGCTAAAGAATCAGATTTATCATCATTTAAACCGAAAGAAGATGCTACCGTGATTATTGTAGAAGGAGTGGAAAAACCGGGAAATCTTGGGGCTATCCTCAGAAGCTGTGAGGCTTTCGGCATTGATGCATTGATTGTTGCTGACGGCAAAACGGATTTCTATAACCCGAACGTGATCCGCTCAAGTGTCGGCTGCCTGTTCGGAATGGAAGTTTTTAAGGCAGAGAATCAGGCAACACTGGAATTTCTTCAGGAAAACCATTTCAACATCTACACGACGATCATGGATGAAACTGCGGAAGATCTTTACGTGAGGGATTTTAAGCAAAGATCGGCTGTACTGTTCGGTACCGAACATTCCGGATTAAGTGATTTCTGGATCGGTAAAGGAAAGAATACATTGATCCCGATGGCCGGAAGCATCGATTCTCTGAACCTGAGCAATGCCGTGGCCATTACCTGCTACGAAACCTTAAAGCAGAAGAAAAATTAAGAGGGAATCCAGTATAAAACGAAAATATAAGACATAAAAAAACCGCTCACGAAGTGAACGGTTCTTTTATTTTTAGCTAAACTAAAATTATTTTTTAGCAGCGTCAGCTTTTTTCTCTTCAGCTTTGATTTCTTCTTTAGCTACTTTAGCGTCAGCTTTAACTGAATCTTTAGCAACTTCAGTAGCAGTGTTGATAGAATCTTTAGCAGCATCAGCTGTAGAATCGATAGCTGTAGTAGCTGAATCTGCAGTAGCAGCTACTGAATCTTTAGAAGCTTCTGTAGAAGTAGTTTCACCTTTTTTACAAGCTACTAGAGAGATTGCAGCGATAGCAGCTACGAATAATGACTTTTTCATAATAAATTAAATTTAATTTTGTTAATATTGTTTTATAAAATCTTTTCTCTGTTCCGTTATTTGAACAAGACAAAGGTATAGCAGATAGAAAATTTGTTTATGAAAAATAATTGTAATACCTTTGTAAAATCGTTTTACAATTAAACATAACTGATAATCAATAATTTAATCACTTCAAAATACATTGACGGATTTAGATTTATTACATTTTGAGCAGCTGAAAAAGGACGTACAGACTCAATATTTGAAAGAACACACCCCTTCCTATGACGATATTTCGAAATGGAAGGGCATCGATATTATATATTTTCAGGAAGACCTCAGAAAAAAGGCAAAAGGAAACATCAGTGAAAAATCTTTTTATACCTATTTTAAAAATTCACCGGTAACCAAACTGCCCCGGATCGACATGCTCAACTTATTGAGTATTTATGCGGGCTACGAGTCATGGTATGACTTCAAGAAACAGCATCTTTTTGCAGGCGAACTGCTGCAGGAAAGTGAAGAAATTGAAGATGATGATTTAAAAGAGCTTGAAAAAACGGTTTCCGCATCCATTGAACTTCCGAAAGAGGATATTATCCCCGTAAAAACAGAAAATAAAAGCCCGGAAATTACCAATTTACAAAAATCAAATACTGATAATCAACCGGTTAAAACAAATGAGAATTCATCTCAGATTATACTTTCAGAGCCGGAAAAACCTAAGAAAAACTTTTTCAGAAAGAATGCCTGGATATTGGTAACCGCTGTTCTGATCATCGCAACGGGACTTCTTGGTTTCAAGGACGTTATTTTCCAGAAAACCTATGTCTATTGCTTCACGGATGCCGACCGGAACATGAGCATCCAGCGTGAGATTGAAATCAAAGTGATCAAAGAAAACGAATCTCCTATCCTGTACCGCATCAAACCCGGAGAATGTTTCCGGTATGCAACCAAAGATAAGATTCTGAAAATGCAGATCAGTTCTCCGTTCTACGAATACCTGGAAGTCAGCAGAAACCTTGAGAATGCACCTGAAGAGGAAATCATAGAACTGAAGCCTGACGATTATAAAATGGCACTCTATTATTTCTCCACCAAAGACATCAACGGAGGCAATCCGGAAGAACAGCTGAAGCTCATCAGGCAGAAAAGAAAACAGCTGGAAGGCCGGATCAGCGATAATGCCGTCATTACCCAGGTTTATGACAGTGATATTTACGGGCTTGAAACGCTGGATAAGGAAGACTACATCACGTTGGTGACAACGCCGACTACCTCTCTTAAAAACCTCAATGTAATTGAAATGAAGAAAGATAAAAAAGGAAAGATCGTATCTATTAAGTTTAAAATCTCGACCAATGAAAACAATAAGTAACCTTTTATTTTTTACGATACTTATCGGAATTATCCTGAATTCCTGCGTTAAAAAAGACGACAATGCAGGACCAAGCGATCTTGAAAAACTCAGGAATACCAACAACATCACGGTAAAAATGGACAGCGCGCAGGCGATTAATTCAATTACCAAGCAGAAAGTGCAGGATGTACTGGATCTTTCTACTTTATATCTTTCAGGTCAGAAAAACACCGAAATCGACACGGCCATTTATTTGAAGATTGAAAAATATTTCCAGAAATCGGATTCCACCACCTTCAAAGACTTATTTAAAGAACTGGAAAGCCTGAATGTGAAAAAGGTAAAGGTCAGCAACATCAATGTGTTCCAGAAAATAAAGGAAAAAGATACCCTGCATTTCGCTAAATTCAGCGTGGAATACACCGGCGATAAAAATAGAAAAATCGGAAATTTCGAGCGGAATGCACAATATACGCTTGTTTCAAAACCTGATCAGAAGAATAAAGAATTCAAGTTCTATTTCGTAAAATTCTATTCGGAAGATCCCGAAAAAGACAGCGCCGCATCCGGAGTAACCAAATAGTCCAGAGGAATATCGTTTTTCCGGACATCATCGATATTTTCATCGGGGTTAAAATAATTAACTCCGATTTTTTTGGTACCTGCGGAAACGTTTTCGAAAAATCCGTCATAAAACCCTTTGCCGTAGCCTACCCTGTTTCCTTTCCGATCGCAATACAGCAGGGGAGTAATTACAAAATCAAAGTCTGAAATCCCTGAATCTTCATCAGCAACCGGCTCTGAAATCCCCCAGGGATTTATTTCATAATGGGTATCGGTAAAAATCTCAACTGAGATCAGTTCGGTCTGTACCACTTTAGGCACAAAAACACGAATATTCCGGCTGAGGCAGTAATCAATAAAAAGCTTTGTATCAATTTCCCTGAATTTCTGAATCGGGATAAAGATATGGACCTTCTGACCCGGAAGCGGTTTAAAATAACTGATAAAATTTTCAAAAATCTTTTCAGATAAGAAGAAAGCCTCATCATCAGACAAGGCTTTTCTTTTGTGCATATATTCTTTCCTGAGTTCAGCTTTCAACATGATCAGGCGTTTTCAGCAGATAATATCTTATACAGTTTGTCGGACAGACGTACTCTGAACGGAAGCTCAAAAGTAATCTGGTCTCCAGGTACAGCAGTTTTTACAGGCCCTCCGTTGGCATGGATTTCCGTCAGGACGATTTCCTGCTCGCCGGTCGTAGGCCCGGAAATTAATATCTTATCTCCAACCGAAAGCTCGCCATTTTCAATCAGGAACTGTGCAATTTTTGACTTTGTAAAATAATGTTCCGCCTTTCCGATTAAGCTCTTCTTCACTTTTATTTTCTGACGGATGTCTTTAACTTCTGCTTTGGCCAGCGGTTTATTCGGAAGGTCGCCGGATTTTTTAAACTTCAGCGCTTCGGATTTTCCTTTTCGGAAAACTTTATTACCAACCTGCAGGCCTTTTCTCAGTTTCAACTGTTCTTCCCAGGGAAGGTGGATGGTTTCCAGACATTCCGTAGAACAGCAGTTTTCCATAGCTGCTTTACATTCGTCACACTGTATAAACAGCAGATGGCATGCATCATTGGCACAATTGGTGTGGTTGTCGCACGGCTTTCCGCACTGGTGGCACTGCGCGATGATATCATCCGTAATACGCTCTCCCAGACGATGGTCGAATACGAAATTCTTCCCTATAAATTTACTGTCAATTCCTTCTTCCTTGATCTGGCGCGTATATTCGATGATTCCACCTTCCAGCTGGAATACATTTTTAAAACCCTGATGCTTAAAATAAGCGCTGGCTTTCTCACAACGGATTCCGCCGGTACAGTACATCAGAAGATTTTTATCTTCCTTATGGTTGTGCAGCTGCTCATTGATGATCGGAAGGCTTTCCCTGAAGTTTTCCACATCCGGGGTAATGGCTCCTTCAAAATGGCCGACTTCACTTTCATAATGGTTTCTGAAATCCACAACAATCGTATTCGGATCCTCAAGCAGTTCATTGAATTCCCGGGCTCTTAAATGAACCCCTTTATCAGTTACGTCAAAAGTCTCGTCATTCAGACCGTCGGCAACAATTTTATTTCTGACCTTTATGGTTAATTTTAAAAAAGAATGGTTGTCCTGCTCCACGGCAACATTCAGCCGGATGCCTTTCATGAAATCATACTCTTCCAGCGTATCACGGAAGGCCTCGAAATTTTCTGCGGGAACACTCATCTGGGCATTAATTCCCTCCTGGGCAACATAAATACGGCCTAATGCATCAAGGCCATTCCAGGCTATAAATAAATCGTCACGGAATTTTTTGGGATCTTCAATTCGGGCATACGCATAGAAAGACAGGGTAAGGCGCTCTTTTCCGGCCTCATCGATAAGTCGAGCTCTTTCTTCTGCGCTTAAGGTGTTATACAGTTGCATGCTATAAACGTTTTAAGTGAGAAAATTAGTGGGCAAAGATAATCATTTTTTCAGATTTCTTAAAACTTAAAAATCAACATTGAAACTGTTGTCAGCTTTTATCTCTTTTAATCAGACGATTTAACCTTTAGCATGACAATTGTATCTTACTTATGACATTTTGTCTTTAATAAGTTTTTAATATTAGTTAATACGGGTTTTAACAATTGCGACATAATCCATAAAGTATTGCTATTCCCGTTAAATTTTAGTTAAAATTGAAACAATGTGTATCAATTGCACACCTATTTAGCATTAAATTTGTTTTAGAGTAAAACGAAAAAGTGAATAAAATAATTAATCAAATAAAGAAAGATATACAATGAAGAGTACTTTAAAAAAACTATTGCCATTTGCTGTGGTGGGTGTTATTTCAGGGGCTACCGCCGTTGGAGGAATACAATACCTGAATCATAATTCCGACAGCACAGACCAATCCTATTTTACAAAAGCTTCCAACGTATCTTTTGCCGGGATGAACTCTTCGGCAGTAGGTGATGATTTTGTAAAAGCGGCCAAAACAACCGTTCCGGCTGTGGTTACCATTAAAAATTACCAGTCCAGATCCACCAGCAGGGCGTCGGAGCAGGATATGTTCGATTTCTTCTTTGGTGATCCTTTCGGAGGAAGGGGGCAGCAGAGACAGAAACAACAGGCTCCCGACAACATGCCTGCCGGAATGGGATCAGGAGTAATCGTCTCTCCGGACGGATATATTATTTCCAACAACCACGTAGTGGCAGGAGCCAATAAACTTGAAGTGGTTTTAAGCAACAAAAAATCGTACATCGCAACTTTGGTAGGTACTGACCCGAATACCGATATTTCCTTATTGAAAATCGAAGAAAAAGGTTTGCCTTTCCTAAATTTTGCAAATTCCGATAATATTGAAGTAGGACAATGGGTACTGGCAGTAGGAAACCCGTTGGGGCTGAATTCTACCGTAACAGCCGGAATTGTTTCGGCAAAAGGAAGAGGAATCGGAATCCTGGGCTCACAGGGCAAAGCGGCCAACCCGATTGAGAGCTTTATCCAGACGGATGCGGCCATTAATCCCGGAAACTCAGGGGGCGCATTGGTGAATACAAACGGAGACCTGATCGGGATCAACTCAGCGATCCAGTCTACGACAGGATATTATCAGGGTTACGGATTTGCCGTTCCTTCCAATCTGGCAAGAAAAATTATTGAAGACATTAAGAAATTCGGAATCGTACAGAGAGGATTCCTCGGCGTAACTTCTTTAGACCTTTCTAATGATCAGCTGGTAGCGGCTTACAATAAAGATAAAAAAACAAATTATAAAGCCGGTTCTGGAGTTCTGGTAACAGGATTTGGGGAAAACAGCGGTGCAGAAGATGCAGGATTGAAAACAGGTGATATCATTACCCAGATCGATACCGTACCCATTACTGATTTTGCCGATCTTTCGGTTGCGATAGGAAGTAAACGTCCGGGAGATAAAGTTACGGTAACTTATGAGAGAAACGGTAAAGCTTCAACCACTACCGTTACTTTGAGAGACCAGAAAGGAGGTACTTCTACCAGAACCAAAGCGGATCTCAGTGTAACCGAAAAAATAGGAGCCGATTTCCAGAGCATTGATGATAAAACAAAAGCTTATTACGGACTGAACAGCGGAATTATCGCCAAAAACGTAATCGAAGGCGGCGAAATGGCTAAAGCAGGAATCGTAGACGGCTATATCATTACCGAGATCAACGGGAAACCTGTAAATTCACAAAAAGATGTAGAAAACATATTGAATAAATTTTCCGGAACCGTACAGGTAAAATACATGGATGACTACGGAAGAGGATACCAGAGAGGTTTTAAAATGCCTTAATAAGAGCAACTAAACTTTCACTTCTATATTAACAAAAACCGCTGCAAATTTCAATTTGCAGCGGTTTTTTATTTTTATGACTTATTCATTTTTTCGGCAATTCCTCTTTTCTTCTTCCTTTCATAAATCACTTCTACTATTTTTCCTCCGATCCACGAAAAAGGGAAAAACGTCAGAAAAATGGATACTTTATAGAAGGTGGGATGATAAGGGAAAATAATAACGTCCAGCATAGCCAGAAAAAGCATAATGAAACCGATAAGAATAGCATAAGCTACTTTGGCATACTTAACGATAATGGCTGTTGCCACACCGCCAATGGTAGTCCCCAGCCCGGAAATAAACAGCAGGAAGCCGAAAAAAGCGCCGTCTTTCTGCATGCTCTGAAGAAATTTCTGCCAGTGCTCGAATGGAGCAAAAGCCTCGAAAGTTACCCATTGCGGAAACATCCTGATGCCAAGAGTGATAATAAGCCCTGCAATGACAAGGCCTACGATAACCGCAATTGTATTTCTTATAAAATTCATTAATCCTGGTGTGCGATCATGGAAATTTCAATATCAACATTTTTCGGGAGGCAGGAAACCTGTACGGTTTCACGGGCAGGATAGCTTTCTGCATCCAGGTAAGATGCATAAATGTCATTCATTACCGCGAAATCATCCATATTTTTAAGGAAGATCGTTGCTTTTACAACATTTTTAAAAGTCATTCCGGCTTCCGTAAGAATAGCCTCAAGGTTTTTCATGACCTGGTGCGTTTCCTTTTCGATGCCTTCTACCAGTTTGCCCGTTGCAGGATCTACCGGGATCTGACCCGAGATATACAGAACCCCGTTGGCCATATTGGCTTGTGAATACGGTCCGATTGCTGCAGGCGCATTTTCCGTGTTGATTATCTTTTTCATTAAAATTTATTTTGGGTGCAAATATAAAATTTATATTCTATAATCAAATATCAAATCTGATGCTAGAATGGTGCATTCGGCTGTGTAAAACTTCGGTCTTTGTACTTCAGCGCATCGCTCAGGATATTGGCTTTGATCCCGATGAAGAAATCATATACTTTATACTGCCCGAAAGGCACCCAGTTGAAATTGATGGTAAAACTCCTTTGATCCCTTGCAAAACCGATTCTTGTGTAGGCCAGCTGTTTCGTTACCATATCGTAATGCGTGCTTCCGTTGATGTTCCAGTAAGGCGTCAGCTTGATGCTTCCGTCCAGTCCTACAGAGGCCAATTTGGTCGGTGTCCTGGAAGCCGAGGTTCTGGTGTAAGCGTAGTTGGCATTGACGTTCAAAGTCCAGGCCTGATCGAAATGGGCATAATTATCATCGTCGAAATAATAATTTTCATTCCGGATCTCTCCTTTTTTACTGTATTTTTTGCTGTAATCCGTTTTCTCGCCGAAGATTTCGCTGCTTAAAGGATACGACATCTGGACATTAAAGCCCTGCACGCTGAAGTGTCCGAAATTCTCCGTTCTGATTCCGGCTTCCTGTCCCGGAATGTAAAGAATCCGGTAAGGATCCAATGATAAGCTGGTGTTTACACTTAATTTATTGTTAAAGAAAGATGACTGTCCGTTGATTGTAATAATGGAAAACGGATGATCTTTTGCAGCAAAGTTGTAGTTTCCGGCAAGGTTCAAAGATTCAAAAATCTTTATTTTCTTTACGCCGGTGGAATCTTTCTTAGACCGTACTTTCATTTCAACATTGTTTCCGATATTGAAACCCAATGCACCGACCAGCCCGCTTGAAGGAGATCCGATAATTCCGCCTTCAAAGATGGAATAAGGCGTTAATGCTCCGTTGGCATCATAGTAATTCCTGAAGTACCCGAATCCCGAGCCGCCGAAATCCGGAGAATAGGTAAAACCGATACTTGGGGTCATCATGTGTCTGATGGCTTCAATCGCTGATCCTTTTTTAAAGTTCAGCATTCCGTACAATGTCGTCTGCAAACTTGCCGTCGTGGAAAAAGTAGAATATCCGGAAACGCCTTTATTGGTTTCGGTTAAAACCTTATTCTGGATCGGATCGTAAAATTTATCAATCGTTTTTGTCGTCAGGGCATTATCGATATTCGCTCCTAAACTGAAAGTAAAATATTTGGCAACCGTAGTATTGGTTCCTAAAGCAATATTGTTTTTAAGGCCGGTCTGCAGTTTATCCCACATGGCCGCTTTGAAAAGCTCGCCTTCCTGGGTCTGGACAAAGTTCGTTAAATTGATCCCGGTATTTACCGTCAGGTTTTCCAATAGTCCGGATCTCACCCCTGTTTTGGAAGCGAACAGATAAAACTGGTTAATGGCAATGTTCATCTGCGGCAGACGGAGATCCGAAAGCCCAGTTGCAAAGTTCTGTGAATAGGAAGCCGTTCCCGTAATCGTTACCGGCAGCTTCAGGAATCTTTTGGTAAGCGTTACCGTAGAGTTCTGCTGGGTATTCAGTACATTCTGATTGAGAATATAATTGTTGTTCAGCGTATTGTTGTAGAATTTTGTGCTTACGACATCTACCGAAGCGGAGAAAGTAAGGAAAGGATTGGCTTTGGTGTCCTGCGTATGTCTCCAGGCGATCCGGTAAGTTCCTGTTTTTCCATAGTTATCAAGTCCTTTGATTCCGCGGACCATCGTTCCGATATCGGCGGAGAAATTTCCGGAGTACCGGTATTTCTTGATGTAATTCATTTCCGGCCGCAGGTTCCAGCTTCCCTTGGTATAAATATCCGCAAGGACCTTAAGATCAAAATGCTCCCCGATCGGCTGGTAATATCCCAATCCGTTCAGGAAGAACCCGACGTCCTGCCGCTCCCCGAAACTGGGGATCAGGATACCGGCCGATCTTTTGTCTGAAAACGGAAGGATGGCAAAAGGCATAATCAGCGGGGTCGGCACTTCTTCGATATACATCTGGATAGGTCCGGAAATGATCGATGATTTGTTCCTGGTCTTTACCAGTTTGATGTTGGAAGCCCGCAGATAATAATCCGCCGCCGTATCTTTTTTCTTAATGAAATAATCGTCGGTGGTATAAATAGCGCGTTTCATCGCAAAGACCGAGTCGTTGTATTTTTTGGTTTTATTGGCCACAATAACCCCTTCGTTTTCTTCTGTCCTCGCATTAAAAGCAATTGCCTGTCTGGTTTTTGTGTTGTACTGGAACTCTGTTGTTTCATACACCTTCCCTGCCTGGGTAGTAATCACAGGTTCTATGATTTTCCCCAGAGAATCCTGCTTTCCGCGGGCATACATGATGTTTTTCTGCTCATCGATGGAGATATAATCGGCATCGATCTGCATATCCTGGTATTTCACCTGCGCATTTTTGTTCAGGTAAATCATCTTCTTCTGGAAATCCCGGCGCTGAACATCCGCTTTCGTACGGAGAACATCCTCAAGAGATTCCTTTTTCACCACCACGGTGTCCTTTCTGGAAATGGTATCATTAACCGCATTTTCAGGCAATTTTTCAGGCATCTGCTGTGCTAAAAAATTGTTAAAAATTAGGATAATTAAAATTTGTAATATATTTTTGGAGACGGTTTTGACCAATTTTTTCGTTATATTTATAGGTATAATACTAAGGCTCAAAATTAATATAATTTTTAAAACTGTAAGATGCACAAAGTAAATTTTAAAATAATTTTATCATTTCTCTTCCTACTCCTTACCAACTTTATTTTTTCGCAAAAGAAATTCATCGTTGTTTTAGATGCGGGACACGGGGGAAGTGATCACGGAGCAAACCGGTCGTATGCCGACATCGGAAGGGTTGCCGAAAAGGATGTTACGCTCACCATTACCCTGAAAGTCGGGGCCATGCTGGAAAAAAATAAAGATTTTAAGGTAATCTACACCCGTAAAATCGACGAATATCCTTCTCTGTCAGACAGAACAAATCTGGCCAACCGGAGCAAAGCGGATCTTTTTGTCTCCATCCACTGTAATTCCTCAAAGAGGCCAACCGCTTACGGAACGGAAACCTACGTACAGGGACCTGACCAGAATGACACCAACCTGGAAGTCGCCAAAAGGGAAAATGACGTGATCTTTCTGGATGAAAAGGATAAACAGACCTTCGGATCGTATGACGCCAGTTCACCGGAGTCTCTGATTGCCCTGAAACTCCAGCAGAGCAAATACCTTGAGTCCAGTCTTTTGCTGGGCGGACTGGTAGAAGATAACTTCGTGAATAAAGACAAAAGGTTCTCCAGAGGGGTTTTCCAGAAAAACCTGCACGTGCTCCGGATGAATGCCATGCCTTCGGTGCTTATTGAAACCGGATTCATCAACCATCCGGAAGAAAGCCATTACCTGGCTTCCGAAAAAGGACAGGAAGAAATATCGCAGAGTATTTACCAGGCCATTATCGATTATAAAAAGGCCATCGACCGTAAATCCGGAATATCAGCCAATGTAAGAAAACCGGAGCCTGAAAAACCCGTCGAGGTGGCCCTGAAAAACGATTTCAGAATTCTTTTGTTAAGTTCACCGCAGAAGTTCAATGACGGGGATCCCGCCCTGAAAGGCCTGAATTACATTTTACCAATCAAGGAAAACGGACAGTATAAATACTACTATGGCGTGACCAATCTCGCTTCGGTAAGAGACATCAACATCAGAACAGCCAAAGATGCCGGATTCAGGAATGCGTATGCGGTTGGATTTATGCCGAACCAGAAACTGAACTCAGGATATTACACGATAGAAGTCTATGTAGGCGATAAGCTGAACGGAAATTCCCCGATTCTCCAGACCCTGAAAGATGTGGAACGGAATAAGGAAAGCGGTGTTTTCTATTATACCTACGGAAAAGTCTATACTTTGGAGGATGCCGTGAAGCTTCAGAAAGATATTGAGGCTAAAGGAATTAAGAATACCATCATCCAAAAAGTTTTCAAATAGCAGAAAATAATTTTGAAGTTAAAAAGTTAATTGTTACTTTTGCAACCTCAAAATTTGGCCTATTCGTCTAGTGGTTAGGACTCAAGGTTTTCATCCTTGCAACAGGAGTTCGATTCTCCTATAGGCTACCAAATTTATATCATGCCGGATTTAAAAATACAGGAAGCAAAATTGCTTTTTAAGAAAATCCACTCTAACCCAAAAAGTTATGATTTAAAAATCAATGAAGACGGGATTACAGGCAGCGATGATAAAATAAGTTTCAGGCTTTACCGGAAAGGAGAAAGGGTCGATTTTGAAGTAACGATTGACGGACTTACCTTCACCAATACCACTGGAGAATGGAACAATGCGATGGTTATGCTGAAAAGCACCATCAAAAAATTAGAAAGAGAAGAAGAGAATATTAAAATAGAACAGGCAATAGATAAACTTCGAAAATATTTATCTGAAGAAAATTAAAAATTTTTTAAAATAAATTTGGAGGATATAAAAAAAGTTTTTACTTTTGCACTCACATTTGAACGATATGGCAAATCATAAATCAGCATTAAAAAGAATTAGACAAAACGAAGTAAGAAGACTTCGTAACAGATACTACCACAAGACTGCTAGAACAGCAATGAAGGTGTTAAGAAATGAAGAAGATAAAGCTGCTGCTGCAGAACAATTGCCAAAGGTTATCTCTTTGTTGGATCGATTAGCGAAGAAAAACATCATCCACAAAAACAAAGCAGCTAACTTAAAAAGCAAATTAACTAAGCACGTTAATAAACTGGCTTAATAAGTATAGTTGGCCCGTTCGTCTATCGGTTAGGACCTCAGATTTTCATTCTGGTAAGAGGGGTTCGATTCCCCTACGGGCTACAAAACTTAATTACTACTCTAACCTGGTAATTAATAAGAGTTGATACTTATAAAAACAAAAAACTAACACGTTATTCATTTAGCGGAAGACAGATGGCCCGTTCGTCTATCGGTTAGGACCTCAGATTTTCATTCTGGTAAGAGGGGTTCGATTCCCCTACGGGCTACTTTAAAAGAGATTCAGTTTTGGATCTCTTTTTTTTGCTTTAATCTCGAATAAAACCCATAGGTTTGAAAACGTCTAATGTAGAACGGCAGACTCATTTAGAAATGATCAGGTATGCTGATTTTTCAGGAGCTTCATCCGGCTCTCCGCTACTACTCCTCGCGCCGCTACTCTCCAATCCGCTCCACCGCCCAATCCATTTGCTCCCCAACCTGCCAATTCCACTGTGGGGTAACCGCTGCGATCCGGGCTAGGGCATCAGACTTCTTTACAAACAGTGACACCATCATAAAATTCTATCAATTCATAACCTGCCGGATATCTTCTGCTCATTTTTTTTAAGCTTAGACCTGAACAAAAAAATTGCGGCATATTCAGAATAAACCGAATATGCCGCAAAGTAAGGGTTAACAGATTGCTTATTTCTTGCTGATCGCGTCTTCGTACCTTCTGCTGATTTCTTTCCAGTTGGTAACGTTCCAGATAGCGGTCAGGTAATCGGCTCTTTTGTTTTGGTATTTCAGGTAATAGGCATGTTCCCATACATCAATCCCAAAGATCGGAGTTCCTTTTTCTTCCACGACGTCCATCAGAGGATTATCCTGGTTAGGCGTTGAAGAAACAAAAAGTTTTCCGTTTTTGTCAACGGACAGCCACGCCCATCCGGATCCGAAACGGTCGGCTCCGGCTTTTGCCATTTTTTCCTTAAAGGCATCCATGCTTCCGAAAGCATCATTAATGGCTTTTGCCAGCTTTGCGGAAGGTTGCGTATTTTTTACCGGCGTCAGAACCGTCCAGAACAATTCGTGGTTATAATGTCCGCCCGCATTGTTTCTTACCGCCATCGGCAGTTTCGATGCATTCGACATAATTTCAAAAAGGGTCTGCTTTTCCTGTGGTGTCCCGGCAATCGCTTTGTTCAGGTTGGCTACATAAGCTGCCGCATGTTTGGAATAATGGATTTCCATGGTTTTGGCATCGATGTTTCCTTCCAATGCATCATAAGCATACGGCAAAGGCGACTGCTTAAACTGGGCCAGCGCAAACTGCGCCGCAAATACTGCACTTAGAGCAGCTACTTTCATAATCTTCATAACGTTTCGTTTTTGTGGTTTGTATTTATTTTTGCTGGAAGATGGATGCCGGGTGCCGGAAGTTTTATATAGATTTCAAGTCCCTTCTCCATCTTCTAATATATTGTAGCAAATTTAATGCTTACAATTGGTTTAGTCCAAAGTTGAATGTTAAACTAAATTAATTTCTAATATTCCTCTTCTCTCTTTCAAGCTTTACATTCAATCAATTCCTGATATTCCTTCATAAGAAAACAGGTTCTAATCAAACCCAAAGCAACTTCCAGCTCCCAGCATCCAACGCTTTACTTCAAAAGCTTCCTGATATCCTCGATCAACATTTCCCGGTCGGGATGATATTTCCCGGTAAGCTTCGGCGTTTTTCCTTCCGGATCCTCGTAATTCAGTCCGGAGTAATAGAGGATCGGCATATTCTCTTTGTTGTACCGGCAACGGATATTTCCTTCTTTATCGACCAGGGCAATCATTCCGCTGTGGTTCAGGCTTTCGCTCTCATCTTCTTTGTCCCCGACATAAATATTGAACTGATCGGCCAGTTTTCCGATATAATCCCGGTTACCGGTAAGAAAATGCCAATTCGGAGATTTTACGCCTATCCTTTGGGCATGTTCTTTCAGCAATGCCGGTGTATCATTTTCCGGATCGATGCTGATGGAGATAATCCCGAAGTCAGGATCGTTGATCCCATCTTCAATGGCCCTCATATTGGTATTCATCACCGGACAGATCGTCGGGCATCTGCTGAAGAAAAATTCCACCAGGTATACTTTTCCCAGCATGTCCTTATTGGTGATCTTTTTATTGTTCTGATCCGTTAGCTGAAAATCCGGAACCTTCATCACAGTGTATAGGTTCTTTTTGAAATACCCCATCCCGATTCCTATTCCCAGAAAAAGCAATGCCATTACCGCCAGAGGAATGATAATCCTGCTTTTTGATTGGCGTGGCTTTTTATTTCTGGACATATTTCTCCGGATTCTTTTTAAATTCATCTTTGCAGTACACACTGCAAAAACCGTACGTTTTATTTTTATACACTGCCGTATCTTTCATGTCCGGTTCGGTCGGCATATGGCAGATCGGATCTACCGCATTGGCAAACTTTACCGTTTTGGTATTTGCTTTTGCAACGGAGGTCGGCTTTTTATGTTTTACTTTAGGGGTTTCCTGCGCACACGCCATCAGGGAGAACGCCAGGAATGACGTTAAAATAAGCTTTGATTTCATTTTTAATTGAAATTGAAATTAATAATTGGTAAGGAAAAAAATTAAATATAAACTGAATTTAATTTTATCATGCCTGTAAGCATCACAAAACACAACATCCTGAAGCAGATTTTTTCAGCCATTTTATGATTGCAAGAAGATTAAGTTTCCGAATGGATTGTATCAATTCAGCTAAATCAATTCAGCCAAAGGAGGATGGAAGATCCTGGAATAATAGTCCGAAGTATAAGCGTCGGTAAAAGCAGATTTGATTTTTTGGGTAGCTGTATCAGATCGTATCACTGAAAAAGAAAAAACATCATGAGATAGAAAAACATCCAGTCCGGCAAGTTTTATGTTCTGACCATTGTTCGACTGTTTCTCCGATTTAGAAAGTTCTTTTTCCAGGTAGCACTTTCCTTTACAGGTAGACTGCGGAATATTTCTGTTTTCACAAAGGTTGTCTGCAATATATTCATAATTCACGGCATAATCGATCAGCGGCAATACCGGACGTAATGCAATGATCAAAATGATGAATATGGAAATGAAAAACTTCAACCGATGATTTTATTCTCACAAATATACTATTGAAATTTGTTTTATGGTTACTTTATGATGAAAGTCATTTTGGGAAATACTTACGTGCACAATTTCATATAAAGTCAGAAAGCATTTAACACATCAGTCACATGAGATTCAGATTCCTGCTTTGTGCATATTTCAGATCACAGAAGAAGAAAATCAAAGATTTTCAGTGGTGTTTTGCTTCCGTTGGCTGAGCGGAGGCGAAGCCACGACATTATCAGTGAAAATTTTTTACCACAAAAGAGGCAAAAGATAAGCAGGCCGGATAAAGAAGTTGAATGCTTCATTTTGCAAAGCACACAAAAGATTTTATGCTCCTTTATTGAAAAGACTGATAATTCCCGGTGGCTGAGGTTACTCGAAGCCACGTCATGATGATCGTCAATTGTCAATATCCAGACACGGGTATTCCAGACTTTTCTCTAATTACTAGGTTTAGATTCCCTGCGGGAATGACAAACAGGACGTAAAAATTTTTAAAATAAAGCGCAATCATCCGTGAAAATCCGTGCAGATCTGTGGTTAAATAAATTTAGGCTAAAGCCAGATGGAAAACATCCACTTTTAAACGGGCTAAAGCCCGTTTCTATTGATTATACAGTAGAGCTGCACAAAGTTCATACATAAAGATCCGTGAAAATCCGCATAATCATCTGTGGGCGATTAAGTAATCCCCATTCGACTCAAACTTCCGATGCTCATCCTCTCCTTTAAAACTTCATCCGTTGGATTCTCACTGCATTCAGAATGGCCAGCAATGCTACCCCTACATCGGCAAAGACCGCTTCCCACATCGTGGCCAGCCCTCCGGCACCGAGAATCAGCACGATCGCCTTCACTACAAATGCCAGCGCAATATTCTGCCAGACAATTCTTTTGGTCTGCTTCCCGATGTTGATGGCCATCGGAATTTTGGATGGCCGGTCATCCTGGATCACGACATCAGCGGTTTCGATCGTGGCGTCGCTTCCAAGTCCACCCATCGCAATTCCGACGTCGCTTAAGGCTACCACCGGCGCGTCATTTACGCCATCTCCCACAAAAGCAACCATCTGTTTTTGATCTTTAATCTCTTTTACTTTATCCACCTTATCTTCAGGAAGCAAGTCTCCAAAAGCATTCCTTATCCCCAATGTACTGGCAACATGCTGTACCACGGAAGATTTATCGCCGCTGAGCATCGTGGCGGTTACGCCCAGGGATTGTAACTGACTGATGGTTTGTTTCGCATCCGCCTTTACCTCATCGGCAATCGTGAGATAGCCCGCAAACTTCTGATCATAAGCTACGGCAATAACCGTGTAAACAATATTTTCCGGGTTAAAATCATAACGGATACCGGATGCATCCATCAGCCTGAAGTTTCCGACCAGCAGTTCTTTTCCTTCAACGGTTGCTTTCAGGCCCTGTCCGGCAATTTCCTCTACCTTTTCCGGTTTTATGGAATGGTCGATTTCTCCCACATATTCATGAATGGCCGTAGCAACGGGATGTGAACTGTTGCTTTCCAGAGCATTCACCAGCTTCAGCAGTTCATCTTTGTTAAAACCCTCATTGAAATTTACTTCCTGTACCTTGAAAACGCCTTCCGTCAGGGTTCCGGTTTTATCCATCACCACCTGCCGGACCGTAGCCAGCACATCCAGGAAATTACTGCCTTTAAATAAAATCCCGTTCCGGCTTCCTGCTCCGATTCCTCCGAAATATCCTAACGGAATGGAAATTACCAATGCACACGGACAGGAGATTACAAGGAATACCAACGCACGGTACAGCCAATCCCTGAATTCATAATTCCCGACAAAGAAATACGGCAGCAAAGCAATTCCGATGGCCAGGAATACGACAATCGGGGTGTAGACTTTAGCAAACTTACGGATGAACAGCTCGGTAGGTGCTTTCTGGGCCGTGGCATTCTGTACCATTTCCAGGATCCGGCTCAACTTGCTGTCTTTGTAATCTGCCGTCACTTTTACCTGACTGACGGTATTCAGATTGATCATTCCTGCCAGGACAACAGCTCCTCTGGCTTTGGTATCAGGTTTACTTTCGCCGGTCAGTGCCGCCGTATTGAAGGAAGCGGTTTCCGACAGCAGTTCACCGTCCAGCCCAAGCTTCTCCCCGGATTTTAACTGAATGACATCACCGATGCTCACCTTTTCGGCTTTTACGGTTTGCGGATTTCCATCCCGGATAACGGTTACCTCATCTGGACGCTGATCCAGCAAAGTTTTAATATTGGTTTTTGCTCTTGTCACCGCCATGGCCTGAAAGACTTCGCCTACCGAATAAAAGAGCATCACCGCCACTCCTTCCGGATATTCACCGATGGCAAAAGCACCGACGGTAGCAATTCCCATCAGGAAAAACTCAGAGAAAATATCGCCGTTTTTAATGCTTTCAAAAGCTTCTTTCAGCACAGGAAATCCTACCGGAATGTATGCAACAAGATACCAGCACAAACGGATCCAGCCGGCAAACCAGTCAGGCTTTACCCCATGATCCAATAGAATTCCTCCCAACAAAACAGCAAAAGATATAATGGCCGGCAGAAACATCTGAAATGCAGACTTGCCTTCCGTATCGTGAGAATGACCGTGGTCATGGTCATGGCCTTCATGATCGTGGCTGTGTTCTTTTTTGGGTTTTGTGCTGCAGCATTCTTCCATAACAGTAATTTTAATCAAAGGTAACGGTAAAGCAAATGCAATGCTATTGCAAACTTTCCAGGCAATGTTCACAGATTCATTTGGTAAACCATTTAAAGGCAAATGTTATCTATTCTCCTTTATTTTTCAATAAAAACAGCTGAATTTCATTTCTAAGTGACCGGAATTTATATTTTTGCTTTTTCAATTGAATTAATGATATCGATAATGCAGAAACAAAGGGATAATTTACAAAGCTATAAATCAAAGAAGTTTTTATGATAAAAAGAGTTATAGAAGAATTTGGTATTGAAAATGAAACCATTAATAGAGAATATAATTTAAATATAACACCCAAAAAAATTATGCAGGTATTGGATGATCTATCTTTATCCGAAGATGATCATGAAGATGAAATATACGAACCGTACTCCCTGTCAGAAGTACAGATCCGGAAATTAAAACCATTTTTAACTGATCCTTTGCATGAAGATTTAGATAAATTTACATACGAATTAGGCTGTTATGAGGAACAGAAAATCACCGTTCCCGCTGTACAGAAAGAAAAAATAAGATACGTAAAAGAATTTGATAAATTATCAAGGGAAATTAATAAAAGCTATGAGCTATTATTGGACGGAAAAAGAGTTTTTAAAATTTTGGGCGATCTGATTGCTGATGAAGACGACGATGATTTAGACGACGTTTACATCCTTACCGATTCACAGATTGAAAAGCTGAAACCTTTCCTGAAAGAAAATCTTAACCAGGATCTATCGAAATACGATTATTATCTCTACTATTGGCAATCCTGAATTTAAATACAAAAACCACTGCCTTTTGACGGTGGTTTTACGATTTAACATACATGCTCCTGGCTATCCGGATGACCTCGGTTTTCTTCCGCTGGATACTGATTCATAAGAAACTGCAATGCTATTGCAAACTTTCAAGACAGTGTTCACAAATTCCTTTTGCAAACAGCCTGATCTCATCAATCCTGAAATTCGTATTCAGGGTTTCCGGGAAGGAGATTTCCTCTTTACAGGTGGTCTGCTTACAGATTTTGCAGTAGAAATGGAGATGCCGGTCCTTATGGGTGCTTTCGCTGCAGCCGTCGTGGCAGAGCTTGTACTTGGTAGTGGTATTTTCCTGAATGCTGTGGACAATTCCTTTTTCCTCAAATGTTTTCAGGGTGCGGTAAATCGTAGTCCGGTCGGCATTCTCAAAATGGTTTTCCACTTCGGATAAAGACAGGGCGGCTTCCTGCGAACTCAGAAAATCATACACCAGGATCCGCATGCTAGTGGGCTTGGTATTCTTGTCAAGTAATCGACTTTCGGTATCTTTTTTCATATTCCTGTTTTTAATGTTCATGTTCTCCTGAATTGGTCAGTTTTGCGTTGATGAAATAAGCGCCTTTCACGGCAATTTTTGCATCAGACGAAATTTCTTTAACAGGCGTCACTGCCGTATAGCCCATATCGGATGATCCTTTTACTACTTCCACTTTCTCAAAGGTAAAGCTTTCCGGTTTTGTTGCAGCCGGTTTTCCGGCTTCTTTCTGATGACTTTCGTAGGCTTCACGCTTTTTATCGGTCCGTACGAATACATAGAATTTCCCGTCGGCTTCCACGAGGGCTTCATCGGGAATGGCCGGGGTTACGGTTTTATTAAGGCTTACGATTCCGGTGATGTTCATGCCGTCGATCAGTCCGGTTTTGTTGCCGGTGACATCGGCATGAACGGAAATCGTTTTGCTGTCATTTTCAAATGAGGAGCCGATGCTGTAAATTTCCGCATCATATTCCGTTTCGGGATTGTTGGTGAGTTTAAAATGCACCATCTGTCCAACCTTCATCTTCGGAAGATCCTTTTCAAACACCTGAAGATCGAGGTGGATGGAATTGTTATCGATAATTTCCGCTACCGGCGATGAGACATCCACATAGCTTCCGACCTGTGAAGCAATGCTGCTGACCGTTCCGCTGATCGGTGCCGTAATGACCAGGCCGGATCTTATATTGCCGTTGCTTACCGAACCGGGACTGATGCCCATCATCTGGAGCTGCCGCAAAAGCGATGCCTTTTTGGTGCGCAGGGTTTTGAGTTCCGCATCGGCACTCTGCAGGTTCTTTCGGGCCCCAGCATCGTTGTCGAACAATTCGCGCTGCCGCCGGTATTCCTGTTCGGCGTAAACGATCCGGCTGTTGGTGTTTAAATAGTCTTCCTGAAGCCTGATGAATTCGGGATTGGCAATGGTAGCGATCACCTGTCCTTTCTTCACGGAACTGCCGACCTGGATGTTCAGGGTTCTGATAATACCTCCATAGAGGGAAGTCGCCGTCGCTTTGTTGTTATTCGGGACCCGCAGCTGTCCGTTGGCTTTTATGGTGGCCGTCAGTTCCTTCATTTCAATACTGCCCAAAGTAATGCCAACCGCTTTCATCTGTTCTCCCGTTAATGAAGCGATGGTTTGCAGTGCTTCCTGATGCTGTTCTTCCGGCTGTTCCGTTTTATCTTCATTTTCTGCTGATTGTTTTTTACCGCAGCTGAATATAAAGACAGCCGAAAATAAAAGCAGGATGATGTTATATCTTGATTTCATATTATTTATTGATGATTGAATTAATGAGAATAACCGATTGGTTAACCTGCTGAATAGATTCCAGGTACTTCAGCTGGATATCCGTGGCGGTCCGTAAGGCGAACAGATATTCTACATAGGAAATTTCGCCCGTCTTGTAGCCCAATTGTGCTGCTTTTACAATCTTTTCAGCATTCGGAACGGCCTGTTTTGTATAGTAATCATATTGCAGCACATCCTGCTCATACTGGCTCCATGCATTTTTAAGCCGGATGAAAAGCTGTTTTTCCTGAAACCGGGCATTCGCTTCTGCCGACTGCTTCTGATATTCCAAAGATTGCATCCGTGCCTTTGTGGCTCCGAAAGTAAGCGGGATCGCAACGCCTAAGGTTACCGAATGAAAACGGTCTCCCGAATTGTAAAACTGTTCCTGCCCGTTTCTGGTATGGAAGCCGATCAGCGACTGGTTCGTATAGCCGATGCTGAATTCCGGAAGGCCCTGGGATTTTTCAACTTCTTTATTTTTCTCCGCAATTTCCATTTCCTGATAGAAAGATTTTACGACAGGGTTACCTTTCACCGCCGTGCTGTCCAATAGAGTTTCCGCTTTCAGAGGCTGGTAGTTTTTGTTAAGCGGAACCTCAACGTTTTCCGAAGTATTTAAAAGGATCTGTAAGCTGTTATTGGCATTCTTTAGATAAACTTCATTCTGATTCAGCAAAAGGCTGATCTCCCCTTTCTGGGTTTCCGCGGTGTTGATCTCGATTTTCTTAATATCTCCTGCCTTAAATCTGACCGTCGCAATTCTGATGAAATCCTGGTACAGGCTGTCAAGGTTTTTCAGCTTCAATTGGTTGTATTGCAGATATTCAATCTGATAATAATACGTCCGAACCTGCTTCATCAGTTCATTCAATGTAATTTCTTTATCAATCTGCCGGCTCCTGATGGTTTCATCAATCAATTCTTTTCTTGCTTTAAATAATGTCGGGAAAGGGATGCTCTGTGAGACGGAAAACGACTGGTCGAACTTCGAGCTGTTGTATTGACCCAGCTGAGCATCAAAACTGAGCTTCGGAAGTTCTTTTGCCGTTCCTCTTAAAGCTTCCGCCGATTGGATGCTTAGATTCTTCGATTGTATATTTAAATGGCGGCCGGCGGCCATATCCATAGCCTGTTCAATGGAAACGGATCTTGTCTGTGCATTCATTATTTGCCCGGAAAACAGAAATGCCAAAACGAAAATCGCCGTCACCGGTTTTAGTTTAAATTTATTCCATGAAATGCCGTTATTAAAAATAAGATACAGCATCGGCAGGACAAACAGCGTAAGGAAAGTCGCTGTCACCAGACCACCGATTACCACAGTCGCCAACGGTTTCTGAACTTCCGCTCCTGCACCCGTAGAGACGGCCATCGGTAAAAAGCCCAAGGAAGCAACGGTAGCCGTCATCAGCACCGGTCTCAGTCTGGTCTTCGTTCCTTCAAACACCCTTTTCAGGAGATCTTTTTCCCCTTCTTTTTCAAGCTGGTTAAAGGTTCCGATCAGCACAATGCCGTTGAGTACCGCCACACCGAACAGGGCAATAAAACCGATTCCCGCACTGATGCTGAACGGCATATCCCTGATGACCAGAGCAAAAACCCCTCCGATGGCACTCATCGGGATAGCGGTAAAAATCAGAGCCGCCTGTTTAAAGGAGCGGAACGTAAAGTACAGCAACGTGAAAATCAGCAGCAGGGAAACCGGAACGGCAATCATCAGCCTTTTACTGGCCGCCTGTAAGTTTTCAAACTGGCCGCCGTAGGTGAAATAATAACCTGAAGGTAATTTCACCCGATCCAGTTTTGCCTGAATATCTTTTACTACGCTTTCCACATCCCGGTCTTTGACATTAAACCCGATGACGATCCTGCGCTTCCCTTCTTCCCGGCTGATCTGCGCCGGACCCAGTTTATAACTGATGTCAGCCACCTGAGACAGTGGAATCTGGGTTCCTGAAGCAGTAGCGATCATCAGGTTATTCACATCATTAATATCGGTCCGGTGAAGGCTGTCGAGACGGACAACCAGGTCAAAACGCCTTTCATTTTCGAACACCTGCCCGGCGCTTTTCCCTGCAAAGGCTGTACTTACGGCATCGTTCATCTCTTCGATATTCAGCCCATAATTGGCCATTCGGATCCGGTCGTATTCCACATTGATCTGCGGCAGCCCGCTGATCCGCTCGATTTGCGGAGCCGTCGTTCCTTTGACGGTCTGAATGGTTTTCGCAACTTTATCTGCATACATAGATAAGGAATCCAGATTCTCCCCAAAAATCTTCACGGCCACATCCTGACGGACGCCGGTCATCAGCTCATTGAACCGCATCTGGATCGGCTGGTTTTTCTCAAAAAACACACCGGGAATGAGTTCCAGCTTTTTCATTATTTCGTCAGCCAGGTCTTCGTATGATTTTTTGGATTTCCATTCATCTTGTGGTTTAAGAACGATAATTAAATCTGAAGCTTCAGGCGGCATCGGGTCGGTAGGCACTTCGGCGGAACCTGTTTTCCCGATGACCATTTTTACCTCATCAAACTGTTTGATAATCCTAGAAGCCTGCATCGAGGTTTCAATACTCTGAGTTAAAGAGCTGCCCTGCGGAAGAATACAGTGAAAAGCAAAATCCCCTTCCTGCAGTTGCGGAATAAATTCGCCGCCCATATTTTTAAAAACAAATAGTGTAATCATAAAGACGGCTACTGTTGCGGAAACGATAGCATATTTGAACCGGATAGCTTTTTGTAATAAAGGCTGGTAAATCTGCTGTAGTCTGTTCATCATTTTGTCTGAAAACGTTTCTTTAGTATTTATTTTTTTAGATAAAAACAAAGCACTCATCATCGGAATATAGGTGAGTGATAAAATTAATGCTCCCAAAATCGCAAAGCCTACGGTTTTGGCCATCGGCGTAAACATTTTTCCTTCCACACCCACCAGCGTGAGGATCGGAATGTAGACAATCAGGATGATGATTTCCCCGAAAGCCGCACTGCTCCTGATTTTGGAGGCAGACCGGAAAACCTCTTCATCCATTTCCGCCTGGGTAAGTTTCTGCGTAGATTTTCTCAGTCCCAAATGATGAAGGGTGGCTTCCACAATGATGACTGCACCGTCAACAATCAATCCGAAGTCGATGGCTCCGAGGCTCATTAGATTGGCACTCACGCCAAAAACATTCATCATTCCCAATGCAAACAACAAGGAAAGCGGAATGGCTGAAGCTACAATAAGCCCGGCCCTCAGATTGCCAAGGAAAACAACCAGAACGAAAATGACGATTAAAGCACCTTCAATAAGGTTTTTCTCTACGGTCTTCATCGCTCTTCCCACCAGGTCTGTCCGGTCGAGAAACGGCTCGATCACCACATCTTCCGGAAGCGATTTCTGGATGACCGGAATTTTGGCTTTGATGTTATTGACGACTTCATGGCTGTTGGCGCCTTTCAGCATCATCACTACGCCTCCTACGGCATCTACCTTTCCGTTGTACGTCATGGCCCCATAGCGGACCGCACTTCCTAAACGTACCTCAGCGACATCTTTGACGAAAATCGGAATACTCCCCGTTTCATTTTTTACGGAAATATTCCTGATGTCTTCGAGAGATTTGACGATTCCGATCCCGCGGATAAAATAGGCATTCGGTTTTTTATCGATATAGGCACCGCCGGTATTCTGATTGTTTTTTTCGAGTGCCGTAAAGATATCGGTAATGCTTACGCCCATGGCTCTTAGCCGGTTGGGGTCTATGGCAACTTCATATTGTTTTAACTGTCCTCCGAAGCTGTTGATTTCCGCGACTCCCGGCGTTCCGTTCAGCTGTCTTCTGACGATCCAGTCCTGCATGGCACGAAGTTCCTTGGGATCATATTTCTTTTCGCTTCCTTTTTTGGGATGGAGAATATATTGGTAGACTTCGCCCAGTCCGGTGCTCACCGGTGCCAGTTCGGGTGTACCGGTTCCTTTGGGAATTTCTTCCGCCGCTTCTTTCAGTTTTTCATTCATCAGCTGGCGGGCGAAATAAATATCGGTATTTTCTTTAAAGACGACGGTCACCACCGACAAACCGAATCTTGAAATGCTTCTGGTTTCTTCGATATCGGGAATGTTGGCGATGCTCTGCTCGATAGGAAAAGTAACGAGCTGTTCGACTTCCTGTCCTGCCAGCGTCGGACAGGAAGTAATGATCTGTACCTGATTGTTGGTAATATCCGGTACCGCATCAATGGGCAGCCGGGATGCGCTCCAGACGCCCCAGATGATCAGAAGCAACGTCATGATCCCAACAACGATTTTGTTTCTGATACTGAATTGTATGATTTGATCTAACACAAATTAAGATTTGATTTGCGATTATTTATGTTTTAAGACAAAAACCGGCAAAAATTTTTTTAATATTCTTGCTGATTTCTGATCGCAGAGACGTTTGCCTGAGCGAAGGTTATTAACACAGATAATCGTTAATTTATTGAAATGTTTAAAAGTCTGTCATCTGATATGACAGGTGCAAAAATATCATGATAAGCCCTGCAACGGAATTGCAAAGTTTTCAGGAATTTTAAAAACCGGAAAGGTTAGATCTTAGGCGGCTGCCAGATATGGTCGTACACCTGGTACGCAAAGTTGTTTTTACGGAAAAGGATTTTTTTTGAAAAGTAAGAGGGTATTCTTGCCGGAGCTTCCAGTAGAGCATTCATCTTAAAAGCAACTACCGTGATCTGGCAGCAATTGCAGGTGCATAACGGGGAACAAATATCTCCTTTGTCTTTCGAATGCGAATTATCAGCCATAAAAGAAAGCTGGGCCTGCACAGAACCGGATTCTTTGTGCACATCTTCACATGGCATCAGTGATAATGCCATGAAATAGAATGCTAACAGGAATCGAAAGAGGTTCATTACCACAAAGGTAATTATTTTTACTTCATTATGTTGATATTCCTGTCTAAATAACCTGGGCCAAATCAGATTAATTGTGGAAGAAAGAAGCCCGGGCTAGAAGTTGCTTTTCAGCATTACTAACTGGATTTTAATAATCAAATAATAGTGTTTTTATTAAATCAATCAATTAAAAATTACTCAAGTAACGTTAAATAAAAAGCCGCTATACTAGACAACGGCTTTCTTCAGGTTTTTATAAAATTACAGATTCGGATTGTTCTCTATTTCCTTTTGTGGGATTGAGAACAGGTAATACCTGCTGTTGGGAACAAAGGCCGATTGATCAGGGAAGGCAAAAATGGTGTGGCCTCTTCCGTTGACCGTTTTCACCGTTCCGTCCGGAGTGGTGACCTGCACTTTAATGGCCTGTCCGGATGCATCGGTATAAGGTTTTCTTACTACGGCTCCCTGGGTTCTGATGAGGTCGGACAAAGCAAACCCTTCCCCAAAGAGTTCTTTTCTTCTCTCAATAAGAACTTCTTTAATCACATCATTCTGAGCCAAAGATCCATTATAGGCATTCGCATTCCTGGCTGCTTTCAGTTGGTTCAGCACGGTGACGGCATTGTGAATATTTCCGTTCCGGGCTTCCGCTTCCGCTTCAATCAGGTACATTTCTGCTGCCCTCATATAAACAATGTCGGCAATCAGGTTGGCTTTGAATTTAAATTTGGCATATCTCAGCAGCCCTTCCCTGCCCGGATTTCCATCCCATGAAAACAGAGAATAGCGGATGTCATTGGTATCAAACAGGTCTTTGAAATACGGATCGGCCATAAAGCTGTAATAGTAGCTTCCCGATGAGGAAACATCCAGAAAGTGGAAAGCATAACTTTCTCCCGACTGTTCCTGGGTCTGGCCGTGTCCCCAGATCCATTCCCCATTGCTGATGTCATTGAAGCCCTGTTTGTATTTTTCAGCGGTCATCAGGGCGTAGCCGTTTCTTGCCAGCTGGGCGGAGGCAGCAGCTTTCGTCCAGTCACCCGTGTTTAGGTAAGCCCTTGCCAGCAAACCATTAACCACCGACCGGTCTATTTTATCCTTGTTATTCCGGGAATACTGCTGAAGCAGTTGATCGGCATCCGTTAAATCGCTTTTAATCAGCGTATAGATTTCTTCCAGGCTGGCTTTTTTCTTTCCCACAGAAGCGGTTGTCGTAGGTTCAGTATACACCGGAGCGGTAAGTGCTGTTTTATCTTTTAGGTAGCTGAACTGGTAAAAGCTGGCCAGATTCAGGTAACAGAAAGCCCGTAGCGCCTTGGCCTGGCCTTTTACCTGGTTTTTCTTTTCTGTGCTTCCTTCCGCTGCATCAATTTTGGCGATTACATTATTCATGTTATTGATCGTGGAGTACAACAGGCTCCAGATGAACAGGGGCCGGCTTCCGGTATTATTCACCAGATCGGTAAAAGCATACGCTCCCGGGAAACCGTATTTGTTGGTTAAGACGGCAACATCGCTTCCCATGGCATCGCTGGTCCTCAGCACGGTGGAATACCCGATGTTGGCATAGGTCGGACCATCATCATTAAATTTCGCCCAGGTCCCGTTGATGACCGTTTCTGCGCTTTCCGCAGTCTTGAAGACTTCTTCCTCATTGGCCTGATTGGTAGGTGCCGTTTCCAGTTCGCTTTCACAGCCTGTAAAAGACAAAGCCGCAATGATCAGTAAAGACAAATATTTCAGTTTTTTCATTGTTTTCAATTTTTAGATGTTAAAGGGTTGCCTGCAGCCCAAAGGTTACTGTTCTCATGGCAGGATATCGGTAATAAGTAGTTCCGTCCAGGGTTTGCTCGGGATCCATTCCTTTGTGCTTATAGAAAGTCAGGAGATTTTCCGCCTGGATGTAGATCCTGAATTTTTTCAATCCGATTTTTTCAAAATAATCCGACGGCAAAGTATATCCGAGGCTTACATTTTTCACCCTGGCATAAGTTCCTGAATATAAAAACCGGGAGGAGGCTGAAGTCCAGTTGTTGGTCGTAGTGCTTAAAGCGGGAACGTCGGTATACCGATTATCAGGCGTCCAGCGGTTGAGCATTTCTTCACTCCACGCCCTTCCTGCGGAGCTTCCGTTATGCATCAGCATCGTGTAGTCGGTGTCCAGGATTTTACCGCCGATGGCAAAGGAAACCAGGGTTGAAAAATCAAAGTTTTTATAGGCCAGACTGGTGGTGAATCCGCCTATCAGCTTAGGAAGGGATGAACCCTGCAGTGTTTTTGTTGCTTTTGCATATTCTGAGGTTGTTCCTTCCATGGTATTGCCGCTGGCATCCGTGGTAACCGTTTTCCAGAGGGGTTTTCCGTTCGAAGGATCTACGCCCATCCATTCGGGGATAAAGAAATCATAAACGGAGCCTCCGACCTGCAATAATTTGGTGCCGGTAACGATTGAACCTTTAGGCAGCCTGGTAATTTCATTTTTCAGGGTACTCAGGTTGACATCCACATTCCATTCGAAATTTTTGGTTTTCACCGGTGTTGTAAACAGGGAAAATTCAAAACCCGTATTTTTAAGCTCTCCGATATTCGCCTGGTATTCACTGAATCCCAATGACGGTGCCAACGGCATCCCAAACAGAAGATCCTTGCTTTTCCGCTGGAAATATTCGATATTTCCTTTAATCCTGTTGTTCAAAACAGCGAATTCAACGCCTGCATTAAAGTTGAGGTTGGTTTCCCACTTCAGATCGGGAGTCGGCAGTTTGCCGGCCACGGTTCCGCCTTCGCCCAGATTGTTGTAAAAGGTATAGAGGCTTTGGTAGGCGTAATAGGTATTCAGCTTATCATTTCCCTGGCCGCCATAGCTCGCCCGGAGGGTTAGCTGGTTGAAAACATTAAGGTTCCTGATGAAATTTTCATTGGAAGCCTTCCATGAAGCTCCGGCAGACCAGAAAGTTCCCCATCGGTTTTCGGGAGCGAACCTTGAAGAGCCATCCGATCTTACGGATCCGGAGATGAAGTATTTGTTTTTAAAATCATATTCCGCCTTTCCCAGGAAACTCAGCAGTCCGAGCTGATCGCTGTTTCCTGAAAAGCCACCCAATAAAGCGGCCGCATCCGGCTCATAATAGTAAGGCAGGGAAAACTGGCTCCTGCTCCCCGAAATCGTCTGGTATTCGTAATGGTAGAATTCCTGTCCTCCCAAGATGTTAATGTGGTGCTGCCCGAATTTTTTATCGTAGGTCAGAATATTGCTGGTGGTGTAAGACAAAGTCCTGGAATTGGTTTTGGTTACCGAACCCCCGATTTCCGCTCCTTCACCGAGCAAAGGATTGGTATAATAATGACCGTTGTAGTTCACCAGATCGACAGAGAAGTTAGACCTGAATTTAAGTTCGGGTAAGAAGGTAAATTCGGCAAATCCTTTTCCGGAAAAGTTGTCTTCCCGGTTTTCATTTTTATCCAACGGAAGTGTAGCTGCAGCATTTTCATTCTGCAGGGCGCTGGTCGGCCTGTATTTTCCGAAGTCGTAGAGGTAATTCCCGTTGGCATCCAGCCTGTAGCTTCCGTCGGCATTTCTTTCGTAATACGGATAGAACGAAGGAATAATGCGGGCCGCATTAATAACGTTATCGGTTCTGGAATCGGATGACGGCGGCGCCTGCTGAAGGCTGTTGGTATACGCCAGGTTGGCCCCTACATTCAACCATTTCTTTACTTCAGAATTGAGTTTTAATCGCGTGCTGTATCTCCTGAATCCGGATTCAATGGCAATCCCTTTATCATCCAGGTATCCCAGGGAGAAAAAATAATTGCTCTTTTCATTTCCGCCGCTGAAGTCCAGGTCGGCCTGGTTTCTGGATGCCACGCGCTGCAGGATATCTTTCCAGTTATCATTCCATAAAGCCGTTGCGCCCGGCAGGAGCCTTCCGTCTGTCCCTATAGGCTTTTCGTACTTTGTTCCATACGGATTGACTCCTAAAGCATTTACCAGATTATCCGTCGCCATCTGTGCGGCCTGCTGCCCGGAGATCTGTCCGGACTGATAGCCGTTCCTCAACGCTTCCCAGTACAACTGGAAGTACTGATCCGTTGTTACCTGTGCATAATCCTTCACCGCTCTGCCTGAAAACCCCTGGCTTATATTAAAGTTTATTCTGGCTTCGCCTTTTTTACCGGATTTTGTGGTAACAATGATCACTCCGTTTGCTCCCCTGGAACCATATAACGAACTTGCCGTTGCATCTTTTAAGACACTGATGGACTCAATGTCATTCGGGCTGATGGAATTGATGTTCCCGTCGAAAGGAATCCCGTCTACGACAAACAACGGATTGCTCGATGCGCTTACCGAACCGATTCCCCGGATCCTGATGGAAGCGGCGGAACCCGGCTGACCCGAAGCACTGACTGCCTGTAATCCCGGAACCTGGCCTTCCAGAGCTTTCGTAATATTGGTAACAGGTCTACTGTTGATTTTTTCGCTGGAAATGGTTGCCACCGAACCGGTATAACTGTTTTTCTTCGCTTTTCCGTAAGCCACCACTACTACTTCATCAATCTCCTTCTCATGAAGGGTGTCTTTTTTGATCTCCTGCCCCTGAATGTGTACTATCCCGAAGAAAAATGCAGCTACCGGAGGAACCAAAGCTTTAAGACCGATTAAATTTTTGTTAATCATAATCTATTTTCTTTACTGTTAATTTAATTTTTAAATTTTATAGAAAAGACAGCAAAGAGAACCATTGATCATGATTAACCTATTGCTTATCTTTCCTATTTTCAAGGCTGAATGTAACACCTTACCATATGCAGGTTGTTAAGATTTCATTGGGTCAGTTCCCTCCATCTTTCTTTATAAGCCGTTGCAAATCTAAAAACAAAAAGTCTACAAAACAAGTAGACTTATAAATCAACAGTATAAATTTTTACAAAAATTAACGTAAATTTATTTTAAAAATAACAGCTATAGAATGTTATAAAAAATGTTAAATTTTTAAATATGAGAAATATCATTAAAAATTATGCAATCCCGAACGTATTGCTTGCATTAAATTTTAAGGTCATGAATCAAAAAACTTATTAATTTTACAAGATGAAAATTTTAATCATCAATGGCCCCAACCTGAATCTACTGGGAACCCGGGAACCTGAAATTTACGGAAGCATTTCGATGGAGGATTATCTGGACAAACTGAGATCCGAATTTCCTTCTCTGGAACTCGAATATTACCAGTCGAATATCGAAGGGGAAATTATCAATTGCCTTCAGAAGGATGAGTTTGATGCATTAATCATCAATCCCGGCGCATATACGCATTATTCCTATGCAATTGCGGATTGTTTAAAGAATATCAGTAAGCCAAAAGTGGAGGTTCACATCAGCAATATTTACAAAAGGGAGGAATTCCGCCAGAAATCGGTGACGGCAGCCAGTACGGATGCGGTGTTGTCGGGATTCGGGATGGATGGATATCGCCTGGCCGTGTTGAGCCTGTTGTGATGCCCTCTCGGATTTTCACGGATGACCTCCGCTTGTTTTTTGACACATGGGTCACAAAGAAAGATTGAAAAGTTTGCATATATTTTAGAACACATAAGATTAAAAATCAAAGATTTTTATAAGCCTTGGTGCGCTTTGTTTTAACGTTCAACATTAAACTTCATTATGCAGTATGATATTCTTTTGTGACTTTTTGGTGAAATTTTTTATGGTTAAATGCAAACACAATAGCTTCAGCCTGTTTACAGAAAAAGATATATCTCTCTGTTTTTAGCCTGAATTTATTCAACCACAGATTGACGCAGATTTTCACGGATGACTTGCGCTTGTTTTTTGACACATGAGTCAAAGAAAGATTGAAAAGTTTGCGCATATCTTAGAACATATGAGATTAAAAATCAAAGATTTTTATAAGCTTTGATGCGCCTTTTAACTTCCAGCATTAAACTTTATTATGCAGCATGATAATCTTTTGTGACTTTTGTGGTTAAATTCAAGTGCAGATGATCCGTCTTCGATTCCCTCCGCTACCAGAGTATAGACCTATTGAAAATCTTTGATTTTCTTCTTCTGTGATCTAAAATATATGCAAAGCAGGAATCTAAATCTCATATGACTTATGTGTTTAAATGTTTTTCTGACTTTTGACTTTGTAAAACCTTCGGTTTATAGTGAATTTTTTTCGGTTAGATGCAAACATAGATAATGTAGCTCCTATGTTTGCAAAGTCATAAATTTGAACAATAGTAAGATGAAGAAGAATGAGAGCAGAACCGTCGCTTAATAACTTTAAAGTATATTCTTTCGAAGATCCAAGCCTCATTCTTTTTTTATCTTTTGGAGTCTGAACA